>Ga0247840_10000981_pt1 | contig 57366 bp, 62 predicted proteins | sample LaCruzMarch2015__FD_192404 | JGI IMG/M metagenome (GOLD analysis project Ga0247840, IMG submission 192404) | Freshwater microbial communities from meromictic Lake La Cruz, Castile-La Mancha, Spain - LaCruzMarch2015_17m | ecosystem: Environmental > Aquatic > Freshwater > Lake | place: Spain... | reverse complement strand
CCATGAGCCCGGCCGCTCCCTCCCACACAAGCCCCCGCGAGTCGCTGACCCGCAGAACTCCGCCGCCATACCCGTGGTTTTTCCCTGTCAGCCGCTTCAGCAGGCCGGGCAGCTTTTCCACGGGGTCAGTTTGCGCAAGCGCCCACTGTGGCAAAACAAACGGCCCGGAGGCGCAGAGAAAAAATCCCAGCAACCGGAGATGGCAGCGGATGTTCAAGCATGTAGTCATGCAAGATATTTGCTCTTGTGCCAGCGATTTTTCTGCTTCGCTTGCCGCCTTACCGAAGGCAAGCCCGTCTTCTCATCATGTCAAAGAGCAAGGACTGACGCGGGACGGACGTCGATTCCGGTCACCCCCTGCGGAGCATCCCGACTTGCGGGCATTCCCGGCTTCTGCTACGGGTGTTCCATGCCAGCAACGATTGATCTGCAACAGATGAGCACGCCGGACAAGCTCCGGCTGATGGAAGATCTCTGGGCGGATCTGTCCGGCAAGGAATTCGCTTCTCCGGCTTGGCACGGCGACATTCTGGCGGAACGGGACCGACTCATTGAATCGGGGGAAGAGAAGTTCGTGGACTGGGAAACTGCCAAGCGGCAGCTTCGTGATGAGTTGCAGTGAAAACCTTCATCCAGCCGGCGGCACTGGCCGACTTGCGGCGAGGGTTTCATTTTTACGAGCGGCAGGAGGCGGGATTGGGAACGTATTTCCTGGACTCGCTTTATTCGGACATTGATTCCCTGCGCCTGTTCGCGGGAATCCACACTATCCAATTCAAAAAGTTCCGCCTGCTTTCCAAGCGGTTCCCGTTTGCCGTTTACTAAGAGGTGAAAGGCGATACCGCATTCGTTCGCGCCGTGCTGGATCTCCGTCGCGATCCGGCATGGATTTCTGGAAAACTTCAAAGTCGAAAGTAGTCAACCGCCTGCCCTGCATGGTAACCCGCCTCCCCAAAATGGGCGGCTTCGGGAGGACTCAGGAAAACGGCATTTTCAACTACAGACCCGATGCCCGCCCGCAAACACGCATCAACAAGATAGAAAAGGGCCCTTGCTTTTTGACATTTTGAAGGCGGTTCCCTCCGGCATCGGTTTTAGTTCAAATACCCCTCGGCGAGCTTCGTGAATTTCTTCACCTGATCTTCGGCCCAATCCTTGTCGTGGCCGAGTTCGCGCGCGAGAAGTTTTGCGGCGGCTGGCGCGGCCTCCATAGCCGCGCGAGCATCCAGGATCAGTGCGCGCGTGCGGCGGGAGAGGATATCTTCCAGCGTCCGCGCCTGCTCGTGCCTCGCGCCCCACACGACCGCTGCCAGCATATACGGAAGTTTCGGATGAAGCAGTTCTGCAAGAGCCGGATCCTCTTTGATCAGCGCCTGAACCTTGTCGGCGTCGCTGCCGTAGACATCGAGGCCCGGCGGGAGGGCGGGTGCGTTCGGACTGCGCCAGCCGTGGAGTTGGAGGTTCGTCGTGACACAAGGTTTGTCCTCGAGCCCGCCGAGCGTTGCCGCCTGATCGACCGTATCCTCCGCCATCTTTCGGTAGGTCGTCCATTTGCCGCCGACAATCGTCACGAGCCCGGAATCGGAGACGAGGACCTCGTGGTTGCGCGAGATCGCCTTCGTCGCGCCTCCGTCTTTTCCGGGAGGCCGCACGAGCGGGCGCTGGCCGGCGAAGACGCTGAGGATGTCCTCTTCTTTCGGATCTCTCGCCAGATAACGGGCCGCATTGCGGAGGATGAACCCGATCTCGTCCTTCATCGCGCGCGGCTCGATGTCGGGGTTCTCCATCGCGGTGTCGGTCGTTCCAACGAGAACTTTTCCATGCCACGGGATCACGAACAGGACGCGCCCGTCGTCGGTGTGAGGGACCATGATCGCCGAGTCGCCCTGCAAAAACGACCTGTCAAAGACAAGATGAACCCCCTGGCTCGGCTGGACCGCCTTTGTGGCCTTCGGATCGTCCAGCAACCGGATCGAATCGGCGAAGATGCCGGTCGCGTTGATCACGACGCTTCCCGATGCGGAATAGCTTTTGCCCGACTCGACGTCGGTGAATTCGACGCCTTTCGTGAGGCCGCTTTCCTTGGTGATCCCGGTCACCCGGGTGTAGTTCAAAGCGCAGGCCCCGTGGTGGACGGCCGTCTGGGCGAGCGTGATGGCGAGCCGCGAGTCGTCGAATTGCCCGTCAAAATACTCGACGCCGCCAAGGAGGCTTTCCTGCTCGATGTTCGGGATCCGTGTGATCGTCTCCTCGCGGGAGACCAGCCGCGAAGGCGAGAGGTTGAGCTTTCCCGCGAGCGCGTCATAGACTTTCAATCCGATTCCGAAGAAGGGGCCCTCCCACCACTGGTAGCGCGGGATGAAGAACGAGAGGTGATGGACCAGATGCGGGGCGTTCTGGTGCATGAGCCCGCGCTCGCGCAGGGCTTCGAGGACGAGCGGGATGTCGCCCTGCTCGAGGTAGCGCACGCCGCCGTGCACGAGCTTCGTGCTCCGGCTCGATGTGCCTTTCGAAAAATCGTCCGCCTCGAGGAGGAGCGTCTTGTATCCGCGCGTCGCGGCATCCACCGCCACGCCGAGCCCGGTCGCTCCACCCCCCACGATGATGACGTCCCAGTGCTTCGTTTCGGCGGCTTGTTTGATCAGTTTCTCTCTTTTCATAATTCCCATTTCTGCGCGCGCTTGACGGCTTTTTTCCAGACCTTCACCCGCGCGCGGCGGTCTTTGATGGTGATGGTCGGCGCAAATTTTCTGTCCACCTCGCGGATCGAGACGAGTGAGTCAATGTCCGGCCAGACGCCCGAGCCGAGCCCGGCGAGCATCGCGGCCCCGAGCGCGGTGGTCTCGATGTTTTTCGGACGCTCGACAGTGAGCCCGAGCAGGTCGGCCTGCGTCTGCATGAGGAGGTCGCTCGCACACGCGCCGCCGTCCACCCGGAGGACGGCGATCTTCCTGCCGGAGTCCTTTTCCATCGCGCCGACCAGATCGGCGACCTGAAAGCAAATGCCTTCAAGCGTTGCGCGTGCGATGTGGGCGGCGGTCGTTCCGCGCGAGAGCCCGAGCAGGGCACCTCGCGCGGTGGGATCCCAATATGGCGCGCCGAGCCCGGTGAACGCTGGCACAAGAACCACGCCGCCGCTGTCGGCAACGCGCGAGGCCAGGTCGTTCACCTCCGGAGCGGACTGGATGGTCCCCAGCCCGTCGCGCAGCCATTGGATCGAGGCTCCGCCCATGAAGACGCTGCCCTCGAGCGCGTATTGCATGGGGCCTTCCCCGATCTTCCATGCCACCGTCGTCAGAAGCCGGTTCGCGCTCGAGATCGCATCCACGCCGGTGAAAGCCAGCATGAAGCACCCGGTGCCGTAGGTGCATTTGACGAGCCCGGGCTTCGTGCAGAGCTGGCCGAAAAGTGCGGACTGCTGGTCGCCGATCGCGCTTCCCACCGGCAGCGCGGCCCCGAGCAGAGCCGGGTCGCTCACTCCCAGCGTCCCGCTGTTGGAAACGATCTTCGGAAGTATCGCCCGCGGGATGTCGAAGAGGGCCAGAAGATCATTGTCCCAGCTTCCCGTGCGAATGTTCAGGAGCATCGTCCGCGAGGCGTTGCTCACGTCGGTCACATGTTCTCCTGTGAGTTTAAAAATCATCCAGCTGTCGACCGTCCCCGCCGCCAGGTCGCCCGAGGCCGCGCGGGCGTGCCCGTCGGGAATCTGCCGGAGGATCCAGTGCAGCTTGCTCGCGGAAAAATAGGGATCAAGGAGAAGGCCCGTGCGCTGCTGGATAAAGACCTCCTTGCCTGCCTCGCGCAGCGCACTCACATAATCGCCCGTGCGGCGGTCCTGCCACACGATCGCCCGGTGGACGGGCTCACCGGATTTCCTATCCCAGACAACAATCGTCTCGCGCTGGTTCGTGATGCCGATGGACGCGATGTCACCCGGCGCGACTCCGGATTTCGCAATCGCCTCGCGGGCGGTCGACAGGACGCTTTCCCAGATTTCCAAGGCATCGTGCTCAACCCAGCCGGGCTGCGGAAAATGTTGCGTGAATTCTTTTTGCGCCGAGGCGAGCGCGCGAAGCTGGTCGTCGTAGACGATCGCCCGCGAACTCGTCGTGCCCTGGTCGAGTGCGAGAATGTGTTTCATGGGAGATTAAAATTTTCCGAGTGCGACGTAAGCCAGAGCGGCCAGCGTCCCGCCGATGAGCGGCCCGGCAACAGGAATCCAGGCATACCCCCAATCGCTGTCTCCCTTGCCGGCGATCGGCAGGATCGCGTGGGCGAGCCGCGGCCCGAAATCACGGGCGGGGTTGATTGCGTAACCGGTCGGCCCTCCGAGCGAGAGCCCGATCGCCCACACGAGCAGCGCCACCGGCAGCGCGCCGAGCGCTCCCAGATCGATCGGATAGACCGCTGCCCCGGGAGGCTGGCCGGTTGCACCCTTCAAACAGAATATTCCGAAGAGCAGGACAAATGTGCCGATCATCTCGCAGAGAAGGTTCGCAGGCGCGCAGCGGATCGCTGGTGCCGTGCAGAAGACCGCAAGTTTGGCGGCGCGATCCTCGGTGATCCCCCAGTGCGGAAGAAACGCGAGCCAGACAACAAAGGCTCCGAACATCGCCCCAAGCACCTGCGCCACGATATAACCGGGGACCGAAGCCCATGGAAAATTTCCTGAGGCCGCCATCGCCACCGATACCGCCGGGTTCAGGTGCGCCCCGCTGATCCTGCCCACCGCAAAGACCCCGACAAAGACCCCGAGCGCCCAGCCGGATGTGATCACGATCCACCCGGAATTCTGTGCCTTGCTCCGGTTCAACAAAACATTGGCCACCACGCCGTCGCCCAGAATGATGAGCAACGCCGTGCCGATGAATTCGGCGAGTGCGGGGAACACGTCCCTATTCTCCGCCGCGCGCGCTGGAGATCAAGTCATTTCCGATGTGACGAGATCGTCACATTTCTCCTCTGGACCCTCGCCGCCCCGGGCCATTGAATCGTTCTCCCGGCGAACACCTATCTTGTATGAAATCCACGGCCCCTGATGTTGAGCAGCCGTCCCCGAAGGACTCGCAGAAGCTTTCGCGCTTCCATCCGCGGACCCGTTCGAAGGATGGAGCGGATGAGGATCCGATCCCGTCCGGTGAGAAAAATAGCAAATCCAACGAGGGATGGATTCACACCCCGTCGGGCCCCCGGCGCGCCCGCAGCTTTTCCCCCGTGGCAAAGGCGCCGGTGGCCGCCATTCCAAAGGTTGATCTTCCCGACCCCTTGTCTGCGGCCAGTAAATCCCCTCCACCCGCCTTGGAGGAGCTACCGGCCAGTCCTGAAGTCCCCGCACAGGCGGTCAACGGCTACAAAGAAATCCTATCCAGGCTACGGAAAGAAGCCGCGCTTTTGTTCGCGGTCGTGACTGCCGTAGTGTTCGTTGCCGGCCTCGCGCTCTCGTTCAAGTTTGGAAAATCGGCCGGCCGCGAGGCTGTCCTTCGCACCCTCAAGCCGGTGGCCGCGTCCGCTGTCCTCACGCCGCAGGAGTTTCCCGAATCCGCGCTGCCCGAACTCACGGCCGCGCTCGACCTTCTCCGCAAAGGCGAAAACCTGGACGCGCTTGCGGCGTTGAAGAAAATCCTCGATTCCCATCCCGACGCGCCTTCGATCCATTACGCGATGGCGATTGCCAACATGCAGTCCGGCTATCCGAGAGAAGCCGACCGGATGGCGGACGCCTCGATCAAGCGCGGCTTCCGCGTGTCTGATTCCTATGCACTCAAAGCTGCCATTCTGGCGATGAAATCCAAAGGGCCATCGCCCGAGCAGGAGGTCCTGCTCAAGCGCGCTGTCGCCGCCGATCCGATGAATCCCAACCCGCTTCTCGAGCTTGCCACCCTATACAGGTATCGCGCGCAGCCGGAGCAGGCGCGCACCTTGCTCGATGCCGCCTCCCTCCGCCTGAATCCCGCCGATGCCAGAATGGTGATCGACACAACCCTGGCGATTTTGAATGTGGATCAGGCCGCCGAACTGCCCGAGCCTGCAACGCCAACCGGGATTCCCGCGCGGGATTTTCCCAACGCCTATGCCGAAATGAAGCGGGGCAATTTTGAGAATGCGGCAGCCATCCTGAAATTCTGCAGCGGATCGATCGACCCCGACGTATTCGCCTATCTCGTCAACGACCCGGCGATCCGGAAGTTTGCATCGAAGCCGGAGCTGTCCGGACTGTATTGAGGCCGGGATCCCGCGCGGCAAAAAGAATTTCCGCGCAAGATCGCGGGCGTGTGCGATAATCACCGCGTTTCAAACCCATGATCACACAACTCGCCATCTACATCGTTTTTGGAATCATCCTGGTCACCGGGCTGGTTCTCGTCCTGATCCTCGCCAGCTTTTTCGGGATCTGGCTGCGCGCAAAAATCGCGGATGCCCCGGTCCCGTTTTCGAAGCTCATCGGCATGCGCCTGCGGAAGGTTCCTGTTGGCATGATCGTGGACAGCCGGATCACGTCGGTTAAAGCGGGCATCCCGCTTGAGAGCGACCTGCTGGAGGCTCACTACCTCTCCGGCGGCAACGTGCCGCATGTCGTCCTTGCTCTCATCGCCGCCGACAAGGCAGGGATCACGCTCGACTTCAACCGCGCCTGCGCGATCGACCTCGCGATCAAGGGCACCAGCAAGACCGTTCTCGAGGCGGTCCGCACCAGCATCAATCCGAAGGTGATTGACTGCCCGAACCCCGCCACCGGAAAGGTGACGATCGACGCGGTGGCCCGCGACGGTATCGGAGTCAAGGTCCGCGCCCGTGTCACCGTGCGCTCGAATCTCGACCGCTTCGTCGGCGGTGCCACCGAGGAGACGATCATCGCCCGCGTCGGCGAGGGCATCGTCACCTCAATCGGCTCGGCAGTCTCCTACAAGGACGTGCTCGAAAATCCGGACCGCATCTCGAAGACCGTTCTGCAGAAGGGCCTCGACAGCGGGACCGCATTCGAAATCCTCTCGGTCGACATTGCCGATGTGGATATCGGCGACAATATCGGAGCGAAGCTTCAGGCCGAGCAGGCCGAGGCCGACAAGGTCGTCGCCCAGGCGAAAGCGGAAATGCGCCGCGCCGCCGCGGTCGCCAGCGAACAGGAAATGAAGGCACGCACCCAGGAGATGCGCGCGAAGGTCGTCGAGGCCGAGGCCCAGGTCCCGCAGGCGATGGCCGAGGCATTCCGATCCGGCAACCTCGGGATCATGGACTACATGAAGATGAAAAATATCCAGTCGGACACATCGATGCGCGAGAGCATCGCCGGCACCGAGAAGTCCCACTCGAACTGATCAACCCGCAGAGGCTATACCGGGTCCGTGGAACAGCTCGTCATCCTTCTCGTCATCGGCATCATCAGCCTCGTCAACTGGCTGATGCAGCGCTCCGCCGAAATCCGCGAACAGCGGAAGGCCGAGGCAGAGCGCCTCGGCATTCCCGAGGGAAATCCCTTTCAGCCCGCAGAGGAAAAACCTGCGGCAAAACCCACGCCCGGAAAAGATCCCGCCAGGGAGATGCGCAAACTCATGGAGGCGCTCGGCCTCCCTCTGGAAGATGAGGAGCCGCCGGTCCACCGCGAACTCCCCTCCGCGCCGGAACTTCCGCCGCTGCCGGCATATCAGCCGAAACCTCCCGCGGAAAAACCCGCTGGACAATTTTTCACCCCCGCTTTCGCGGCCCACCCACTGCCTGTGGCCCCCACCGCACTCTCGCAGGCTCTGCGCACGCGCGACGGTGTCCGCCAGGCAATCATCCTCCGCGAAATTCTCGGTCCGCCGAAAGCGTTCACTCTCTGACCGTCTCAAAATCGAGGGACGAACGATGGGCCGCCCCATTCCGCCGGATTTTGAATACAAAAAAATTGGGAGAAGCTGGTTGGAGCTTCTCCCAATTTGATTTTGCTATCCGTCAGATGACGGATCGCGGGTTATTTTTTCTTCTTAACCGCCTTCTTGGCGACTGCTTTCTTGGCGGGCGCCTTCTTCGCGGCGGCTTTTTTGGCCGGGGCTTTCTTCGCGACAGCTTTCTTCGCGGGTGCCTTCTTCACTGCTTTTTTCTTTACTGGCATTTAATATCCCCCCTTTCTATCCGCAACAGCGGGAAATGGTTTGTGAACATGTTGTGAATAACTCACTGGCACTGTGAATAAGTCTCTTGCTGACACACGTCAACAAATTTTCACATTTTTCCTTGATTTTTTTTCGCAGGTTTTTCAGCGCGAAAATATCTGCCGGACGATCGAGCAAGACGGGATCAGGGAAAGCGAGCGGTCGCGCTGAATTTTTTTCCGGAAAACGAAGCGAAAAAATTCTGCGATTTTTTTCTTCCGCGCGAGGCGCGCGGATTATTTTTCGGAAATGCTGACGCGTGCGAGCGCGCGATCCGCGATGTCGCCGACATCCCACAATCTTCCGATGCCCTCGTATCCGCAGGCAAGGAGTCCCTCCTCCGGTCCGATAAATTCTGCTCCGCGAGCCTTGAGGACTTCGACGTTTTGTTGCGTCGCTGGATGCTGCCACATTTTTCCATTCATCGCGGGAGCGATGAGGAGCGGCGCTTGCGTGGCGAGGGCGATCGAAGTGAGCGCGTCGTCCGCGATGCCGTGCGCCAGCTTCGCGATGACGTTCGCCGTGGCGGGCGCGACAAGAAGAAGGTTCGCGCGGTCGGCGAGCGCGATGTGTCCGGGATGCCAGGATTCCTTCTCGTCGAAGATGCCGGTGGTGACGGTGTTCCGCGAAAGCGTCTGGAATGTGAGCGGCGTGACGAACTCCGCTGCGTGCGAGGTCATTACGACATGCACATCGCATCCGGACTTGGTGAGCCTGCTGGTGAGGTCGGCGGCCTTGTAGGCGGCGATGGATCCGGTGACGCCGAGGATGATGGTGTTCATAGTCCGGGAATATCGAGCCTGCTGGTGAGGTAGCGCTCCGCCCGCATGACGGCACGGAATTTTTCGATATCCTCCTCCATCGATCCGCTGATGAGCGTGTAGCGGTAGCTGCGCCAGTGCTTCATCTCGGAAGCCGCGTTGCGGAGGCGCGTGGCGATCTGCTCCTCGTTCTCGGTCCCGCGCCTGCGGAGCCGCTTCGCGAGCTCGTCGAGTCCGGGCGGCATGATGAAGACGTCTGCGAGGGCGGAGAGGATGAACGGGTCGCCGCAGTTCCGGATGTTCGCCGCGCCGGCGGTGTCGATGTCGATGAGCACATCGACGCCCTTTGAGAGGTTGTCCACGACGGTCGACTTCAGCGTGCCATAATACTGCCCGTGAACCTCCGCATGCTCGAGGAATTCGCCAGCCGCGACGCGGGTGAGAAACTCATCGTGGCCGATAAAAAAATAATCCTCGCCGTGAACTTCGCCGGCCCGCGGCGCGCGGGTCGTGCAGGAGACCGCATAGACAAAATCCGGCTTCTGCCGCAGGGCGGTCGTGAGTGTCGTCTTGCCGGCGCCCGACGGCGCGGAGAGGACGAAGAGGATTCCGGAGCGTTTGAAGTTATTCAATGTTGGCGAGTTGTTCGCGGATGCGGTCGAGCTCCGCCTTGGCTTCGATGACGAGCCGCGCGAGCGCGGTGTCGGAGGATTTGGATCCGATCGTGTTGAATTCGCGGCCGAGTTCCTGGGCGAGGAACTCGAGTGTGCGGCCGACCGTTCCACCTCCGGCGAGCTTTTCGCGGAACTGTCCGATGTGGCTTTCCGCGCGGTGAAGCTCCTCGGTGATGTCGCCGCGCTCGGCGAGCAGTGCGACCTCAGTGAGCAGCCTCGGATCGTCGGCGGGGATATCCACCCCTGAGCGGGCGATCCGCTTCAGGAGAACTTCGCGCTGCTGCAGGGTCACGCGCTTTGCGAGCGGCGAAATCTTTTTCGCGGTGCCGGCGAGCTTCGCCACCGCCTTTTCCAAAACCTTTTGCAGAGCGAGGCCTTCCCGCTGCCTGGTCGAGACCATGCCGTCGATCGCGCGATCCAGCGCCGCGAGCACGGTTTCCTTGACTCCCTCGCCGGAGGGTTCCGCCGACCGGACGACTCCCGGGGCCTCCAGCACATCCGAAATCGTGATCTCGCCGGGGATCCGCAGGCTCTTCGCCAGCGCGCGTGCCTCAAGGACAAACGCTCTCGCGCGCGCGGCATCAAGAATCCCTGCATGGGAGCCCGAGGCATGTGTCAATGTGAGGTTCACCTGCACGCGTCCTCGCGCCACCGATGCCAGCACCCGCTCGCGCACGACCGGCTCCAGCCACGCGGCGCTGCGTTCGGCGTGGAAAACCACTTCGGCCGACTTCCGGTTCACCGAAAAGCATTCCACCACGGCGCTCCACGTCTTCCCGCGCGATTCGCCGCGTCCGTGACCGGTCATGCTTGTCATAAAAAAAACTTACCCGCCTGCCGGCGCGCCTGTCGAGCCGGTTGTCCGGCCGGGGAGGTGGGAGGTGCAGTATTCCGTTCCATCGGCAGCGACCCGGAATTCCGCGTCCGGATGGGAATGGTCCGTAATTCCGCACGCCGCGCAACGGTGGAGGGGTTCGTCGGCTGGAAGTTTGGCGGCCTCGAACCGCGACCTGCGGATACGGGTCTTCTGTCCCGCAAGTGCCCCGCGGAAATATGATGGCGCAAAAAAGAGGAGATAGTTTCCGAGGCACATCACGACCACCATCTTCGCGGCGAGCGGACCGAACAGCAGCACACCTGCCGGAAAGATCAGGCTGAAGAGCGCGACCCATTTGATTTTTACCGGCAGGATGAAAAAGAGGAGAATCTCGAGATCGGGGGCCAGCGTCGCCACGGCGAGAAAGAGCGAGAGGTTCAGAAACAGGTTTCCTCCGGAGGCGCCAAAGATGAGGGCCGAGGCGATGCAGAGCGCCATGCCAAGGAAGTAGTAGGCGTTGAGCCGGAAGGCCCCCCAGCTCTGCTCAAGGAGATCACCGAGCCACCACGTGAAGAGCAGGTAGAAAATGATCCAAAAAAGGCTCTGCGTGTCGGGAAGAAAAATCCAGCTCACGAGCCGCCAGACCTCCCCGTGCAGGATATCCCCGCGATCGAGGGCGAGGACCTGCGCGTAGTCCGGGTTCAGCTGGACCAGCAAAAACACCAGGGCGTTGAGCGCGACGACATAACGGATCAGCCCCGGAATGGCGAAGCGGGAGAGCCTGCGTTCCAATCGCTCAATCATGCCTGCCCGCAAAACGTTCCGCCGGTCGGCGGGATGAAATCAAATTTCTGCATGTCACGGCAGGGAATGTGTCACAGGTCCGGATTCCAGCAAGAGCGGAGATTCTACCGGGTAGATCGGCCGGGCATTCGTGCCGAACGTATCCACTTGGAACTGCGGGCCCGTCGCGATCGCCTGCTCCCAGTTCCAAAGCATCTCATCGACCGACGGGTAGCCGAACGAGGCCGCCATTTCCTCGGGGCTGCGGAACCCGCCAAGCGCGGCCACCCTCGTGAGGGAGCGCCGGTTTTTTTTCGGGGCCGAGGCATAGATCCTGCCGAGCTCGGCCTCGCGGATTTCGCGGTAGACCGGAGGTTGGGCGAAATCGTTGTTTGTGGCTTCCGCTGGAACGATCAGAGGACTCTCCGCGCGGCCCTGGATGAAGAGGGCCTGGATGTCGCCCGCCGTGGCCGGCGTGGCCGGCGGGAGGGGCGTCGCCGTGGCGGATGGGGTCGGAGAGGCCCCGGGCGGATCCAGACGGAACCTGGGCTTCTTGTCGCGCATCGTAGTCACCACGAGAGCAATGAGCAAAAAGCACGCGCCGACAGCGACCATTGCCTCCGTCGAGACGATGCCGCGTCGGGCCGCCAGAGCGGGGATATTTTCCGGATGATTCAGAAGAAGGCCTTTGAAACGAACAGCATGGCACAGGATGGCGGCTCCCACAAGCGCGGCAAAGCAGGGCCACAGGAGCAACACCTCACGAAAATCCGGACTCGCACTCCGGATCTGTGGGTGGTATGAGGCTGCGACCATGTTGGAACTTGTGCAAAAAGGCGGCCCGCTTGTCTGGCTGATCCTGCTCTGCAGCGTGACCGCGCTGGGGGTCTTTTTCGAACGCGTGCTTTCGCTTCACCGGGCATCGATCCACACCGGGGATTTTCTGCGCGGGCTGGCAAATCTTCTGAGAAGGAAAAATTATGCCGAGGCGCTGCAGGAATGCGCCGGAACATCCGGCCCGGTGCCGCGTGTCCTGCATGCGGTGATTCTCAAGCACGGCGCCCCGCGCTCGGATTTGCGGGACATCGCCCAGGAGGCAGGACAACTCGAGGTTCCCCGCCTCGAGCGCAACCTTGCCCTGCTCGGAACGATTGCCTACGCCACCCCGCTGATCGGCCTTCTCGGAACGATTCTCGGCCTGCTGAGCGCCTTCCAGCAGATTTCCGCACACGGCGGATACGCGACAGCGGCGGAAATAGCCGGCGGAGTCTACGAAGCCCTGCTGACCTCGGCCGCAGCGCTCACCGTGGCGATCCCCGCATTCGTCGCGCACAGCTATTTGTCGGCGAGGGTCAATGCCGTGCTGCACGACATCGAGCGCGCGGCGATCGAAACCATTGAAATCCTGCATGGGCCGGATGATCCGGCTTCCGCCGCGTGAAGCTCGTCCGCACAGCCGGCCCGCATCCGGCCCTCATCTTTGTCGCTCCGGCGCTGGATGTGGTGCTCGTCCTGGTATTTTTCATTGTGCTGAGCACATCGTTCCTGCTTCAGCCCGGGGTGGCGGTGACTGTTCCGGATTCTCCCTTTCTGCTGGCTCCCCAACGTGACCCACAGGTCGTCAGCGTGACGGCGCCCCCGCTGGCGGCGGTCTATTTCGAGAACGGTCAGGTGTCGCTTGATGCGCTGCGGAGCAGTCTTTCCGCGCAGCAGGGTCGTGCGAGGACGGTCGTCATCAAGGCCGACCGCCATGCGCCATTCGAACTCGTGGCGAGGGTCATGACGGTGGCTCTGGAACTTGGATACCCCACCGTGCTCGCCACCAACGAGGACAGGCAGTGAAAGACGGACTGATTTTCGACTGGCCCGGCCGGCACCACCTCCACCTGCTCCTTCCGGTGGCCGTTGTGGCCGCCATCGCAGTCCACGCGGGACTGTTTGTCCTGTTCTCCATCGTTTATCCCCGGCCCGAGTCCGTCACCGTGGATGCGGCAAAGGTTTTCTTTTTACCGTCGGGCTCGGCGGAGGCACCGCGTCTTTCCGCACTTTTGCAATCGGAAGATCCGGCTGTTTTTGCACCCGGAAGAGGCTTGCCGTTGAGCGACGGAATCCCCTCCGTGGAGTATACCCCTCATTATGACACCGTGAAACCGGTCCTCGAAGGCCTTCCGGCTCTGACAGCTGATCCCGGGCCAGCTACTCCCTCAGCCAAGCCGGTGCCGGTTCCGGTCGGGGATACCCCGCACCCCGCCCGCCTGACCGCCACTCCCTTCGTCCGACTTACAGCCTCTGGGCCGCTTGCCGGCAGGGCACCGATCCTTCCGCCGGATTCCGGCTTGCATCCCGGGATAGGACTTGCTCCGGGCCGGGCGGTTTTCCTTGCAGGCATCCGTCCGGATGGCTCGGTTGCCCATGTGTTTCCCCAGCAGAGCTCGGGTAACGAAGAGATGGACCGGAAGGCTGCTGCTGTTTTGCGGGGGCTCAATTTTTCCATGGCCTCCGGGGGCTTGGAGTGGGGGTTTGTCGTATTTGAGTGGGGCGCCGAAACTCCCGTCGCCCGATGATCTCCGTCCCTCTCCACTGGCTGGTCTTCATCTGCCTGCTCGTGTGCCTCGCCGGCATTTTTTGCGTCTGGATCGGGTATGAAAGCATCCGCCGGAGACGGGAGAAACACTCCATCCGGAACCGTCTCCGTTGCCGGGTCTGCAGCATGGACTTCGAAGACCGCTCCTCTGCTCCGCTCGCCAAATGTCCCAGATGCGGAAGCTTGAACGAGAGGTCCGCCCTCCTGACACTCTGACTTTTTCACCTCTGCGGGAAAAATTTCATTGCCAAGCCAGCGGCCATCCCGCCTAGTTGAACGTTCCGCAACCGAAAACACGCGAAAACCCATCACATGAGCGAGCGAAGAGTAGTCCTGACCGGCATCGGTGTCGTCACCCCGATTGGAAACGACATCCCCACATTCTGGCAGTCCCTCACCGAGGGACGGAGCGGCATCAGCCGGTTTGAGGCCTTCGATTCGACAAGATTTGACTGCAAGATCGCAGGCGAAATCAAGAACTTCTCCCCGGCCCAGTATTTCAAAAATCCCAAGTCGGCGAAGCGAACCGACCGCTTTACCCAATTTGCGATGGCCGCGTCGAAGATGGCGATTGCGGATTCCGGAATCAACCTCGACCAGGTGGACCGCAACCGTTTCGGCGTCATGATCGGCAGCGGAATCGGCGGGCTTTACAGCATGGAGGAGGAATGCAAGCGCCTCCTCGAGCGCGGACCTTCGCGCGTGTCTCCGTTCACGATCGCCATGATGATTTCCAACATGGCCAGCGGGATTGTCTCGATGGAATACGATCTGCGCGGGCCGAACATGTGCATCGTCACCGCCTGCGCCACAGCAAACAATTCTCTGGGCGAGGCCTGGCGGATCATCAAATTCGGTGATGCGGACGGATTTGTTGCAGGCGGATGCGAGGCGACGATCACCCCGCTCGGGATCGGCGGCTTCTCGGCAATGAAGGCCGTGAGCCTGCGCAACGACGAACCGGAAAAAGCCTGCCGTCCGTTCGACCGCGACCGCGATGGATTCATCATGAGCGAAGGCGCCGGGATCATGGTGCTTGAGGAATACGAGCACGCCAAGCGCCGCGGCGCACCGATTTACTGCGAGATCTCCGGCTATGGCTGCACGGCAGACGCCTACCACATGACCGCTCCGATGCCGGAAGGCGAGGGAGCCGGGCGAGCAATGACCATTGCCATGGGCCACGGCAGGGTCAACCCCGAAGACATCGATTACATCAACGCCCACGCGACATCGACCGGTCTCGGCGACATCTGCGAGACGAAGGCGATCAAGCTCGCTCTCGGCGACTACGCGAAGAAGACGATGGTCAGCGCCACGAAGTCCATGACCGGTCACCTCCTGGGTGCGGCCGGCGGCGTCGAACTGGCTGCCTGCGCGCTCGCGATGAAGCACGGCGTGGTTCCGCCGACAATCAATCTGGAGAATCCGGATCCCGAGTGCGACCTCGACTGCGTGCCGAATGTCCCACGCGAGGCGAAGCTCAAGACCGTCCTGAGCAATTCATTCGGATTCGGTGGCCACAACGCCACGCTTCTGATCAAGGCGATGGAGTAATCTCCGCATCGCGGAGCCCGTCGGCATAAGCTTCGAAGACGAGCTTGATCGCGTCACGGGTTTTGCGGAACGCAGCGAGGATCTCCTCCTCCGAACCGGTCGCATGCGCCGGATCGTCAAAACCCCAGTGGTAGCGCTTCACCTGCCCTGGAAAAATCGGGCACGCCTGGTCGGCATTCCCGCAAACGGTAACCACGATGTCCACCCTGCGGGCCAAAAAGTCATTCATGTGCTTGGACGTGTGGCCGCTGAGATCGATACCGATTTCCTTCATCACTTCGATCGCTTTTGGATGGACGTATCCGGCCGGCTTGGATCCGGCACTCTGGACGTCAAGCCGGTCGCCAGCCGCGGCGCGGAGGATGCCCTCCGCCATGTGGCTGCGGCAGGAGTTTCCGGTGCAAAGAATAAGGATGGTGGGTTTCATAAATCCATTTTGGAAAGACAGGTGATGTCGGAGGATTGAGGGTCGGCTGAAGGGAAATATTTTTTCTGGAAGAAGAGGGCGACATGAACAAGCCCGATGAGGACCGGCACCTCGATCAGCGGCCCGACGACCGCAGCGAAGGCGGCACCCGAGCCGAGTCCGAACACAGCAATCGCCACCGCGATAGCCAGCTCGAAATTATTCCCCGCTGCGGTGAATGCCAGCGTGGTGGACCGGCTGTAGTCGGCACCGAGCGCCTTCCCCATGAAGAAGCTCACGAAGAACATGAACACGAAGTAAATCACGAGCGGGATCGCGATCTGAAATACATCCAGCGGGTGAGCGACAATCTTTCCGCCCTGGAATGTGAACATCATCACGATCGTGAAGAGCAGCGCGATCAAGGTCAGTGGCGCGATCCGAGGCAGAAAGCTTTTCTCATACCAGTCGATGCCCTTCCAAGGGACCAGAACCACCCGGCTGAGGATGCCCGCTGCAAACGGGATTCCGAGATACGTCATTACGCTCCGGAAGATTTCTCCGATTCCGATCGGGACGATCGCACCGGCCAGCCCGAAGACCGGCGGAAGAACGGTGATGAACACCCACGCGTAGAAGCTGTAAAAAACGATCTGAGCGACGCTGTTCAGCGCGACGAGCCCGGCTGCGTATTCGTTGTTCCCCCGGGCGAGTTCATTCCAGACCAGCACCATCGCAATGCACCGCGCGATCCCGACCAGGATCAGCCCGGTCATATATTCCGGCTGGTTGTGTAAAAAGATGAGCGCGAGGGCGAACATCAATATCGGACCCACCAGCCAGTTCTGGATAAGCGAAAGGCCGAGGATTTTTGTGTTCGCAAAGACGCGGGGAATCTCGCCGTAGCGGACCTTTGCCAGCGGCGGATACATCATGAGGATAAGGCCGATGGCGATCGGGAGGTTCGTTGTCCCGACTGTCATCGGAGCGAAGAACGCCTCCGGATCCCGGATGACGAAATTTCCGATGAGGATTCCCGCGCCCATGGCGGCAAAGATCCAGACCGTGAGGTAGCGGTCGAGGAATGACATTCGTTTGGAGATGGATTCAGACATGGGATTTTGAGTGCAACAGTTGTTGAAGGGCCTCGGCCCCGGCCGGTTCATGGGCTTGCCAGCGCAGAAGGGCCGTGCGCGCGGAAAATTTATCCACGACTTCGGTGATATACCGGACTTCTCCCGCCTCGCGTCGGCGGAGCATGGGGTTCCCGGTTCCGCAGTCCTGCAGGCTCTGGTTGATGATCCAGGCAAACGGTTCGATCCCCGCTCGGCGCAGGTCCTCTTGCAGTGCAGCTGCCTCGTGGACGGGCGTGGCCTCGGGAAGCGTGACGATCAACACTTTGACGAACGAGGGGTCGCGCAAGCGCGGGAGGAGCAGTCCGATTTCGTCCGACGTTCCGCCGCGGGTCTGACGTTCATGCTCCCGGTGAAACGACTCGCTGGCGTCGAGCAGAAGGAGCGTGTGGCCGGTCGGCGCGGTGTCGAGAACGACGAATCCATCCTGCCCTCGCGCGACCTCGCGCGCAAACGCACGGAAGACCGCGATCTCCTCGGTGCACGGCGAACGCAAATCCTCCTCCAGCAACGCCCTCGCTTCAGGGGTTAAATTCCTTCCGGCTTTCGCGAGGACTTCCGCGCGATAAGCCTCCGTTTCAGCAGCCGGATCAATCTTCCCAACACTGAGGCCTTTCGAATCGCCTGCGAGGGCGGCGGTAATGTGCGCAGCCGGATCTGTGGTCGAGAGATGGACGCGGAATCCGCGCGCGGCAATGTCGAGCGCAATGGCGGCGGCCACCGTGGTCTTTCCGACCCCGCCCTTTCCCATCGTCATAATCACGCCCCGCCCGTCACGGCAGAGCGCATCAATAACCTCCCCGATATTGTCTGTCCCGGGTGGAACGCTATGGGCAGGGGCTTCGCATGCAGGCTCACCGCCGGACAGCAACTGGCGGAGGCGTCCGATACCGAGGACGTTGTCCGCCCGCAACGGGATTTCTGTAACCGGAAGAAAGTCCGGAAGCGCGGAGGAAATGGCGCGGGCTTCACGGTCCTGGATAGCCCGGGCTGTTTCGTCATCATCCACGGACCGGAGGACACCATTGAGAACAAGCATCTGGTGGCCGACTCCGAGCTCGGAAAGCTCCCTGGCTGTCCTCGCAGCCTCTTTCAAAGCGGCCTCTCCCGCCCGACTGACCAGCACGATCGTAGTGAGAAGCGCATCCGCAAGCCTGCGGACCGTCTCCTCGTAAACAGCTTTTTGTTTGGCCAGGCCGGCGAGTGGACCGAGGCAGGATGAGCCCGAGGTGCTGGTTTCAAGGAATTGATCCCATGCCTTCGCAAGCCCCATCAGGCGGAGCGTATGGCCGGTCGGTGCCGTGTCGAACACCACGTGATCGAACTCCGTGCCACCCGAGGCGATCAGTCCGGAGAACTCGTCAAACGCCGCAATCTCGACCGTGCAAGCCCCTGAGAGCTGCTCTTCCATGTTCCGGATGACTCCTTCCGGAAGGCTTCCGCGCACGGGTCCGATCACCCGCTCGCGGTAGGCGGCTGCTGCTGCCTCCGGGTTGATGTTCATGGCAAAAAGCCGTGGCGCGACTTCAGTGGGAGAGCTTCCGATCCGTGCGCCAAGAACCTCTTCCAGATTCGAAGCCGGATCCGTGCTCACGAGCAGAACCCTGCGGCCACGGTCTGCCAGCCTCAACGCGGTCGCACAGGACAGTGATGTTTTTCCGACTCCTCCCTTTCCGGTGAAAAACAAATACCGCGTGCAGTCCGCTGGCTCGGGCAGGTAGGCGGGGAATGTCATTCGCCAAGGAGCGCCGCCTGTTCGGCGGCATCCGGATAGCGGCCCTTGCAGAACACCGCCCCGTCCACGATCACGACCGGAAGCGCATCAGCGCCTTCACTGTCGAGCAGGCCCTTGACGACCGGGTTCTCGACGAACGGCAGCGGCTGCTGGCCGAGATTGTAGCGTTTGACATCAGCTCCCCCGCGGAGCTTTTCCAGAAATCCGGCAAAGGCAGCCAGTTCGGGATCCACATCGGTTCCGCAGACTCCGGACGAGCAGCACATTGGGGGGTCATAGATTTGTATGGTTTTCATAATGTTCTCCTGAGGCGGACTATTCCGAGAGCAGCGCCGCACGCTCGGCGGCATCCGGGTATCGTCCTTTGCAAAAAATCCGTCCATTGACGATCACCACGGGAAGAACCTCGATGCCTTCCTTGTCCAACAGATCCTTGACCAGCGGGTTCTCCATGAAGGGGCGGGGTTCCTTGCCAAGATTGAAACGCCGCATGTCGACCCGGCCCGGAATTTTTTCCATGAAGCGGGCGAAGGTTGCAAATTCCTTGTCCGGATCGGCTCCGTGAATGCTTGTTGAAGAGCACGGAGGATCGTAGACCGCAATCGCCTGCATGACCTCCCGGTTTCCAATGTCGCGGACGGCGTGTTCGAGGCGGAGGGCGTCCAGCTTTTCAAACGGCAGGGAATACAACAGCTCGATGCGGCGCTTGATCTGCTGCGCGACCTTCCAGAAAAGCTTTTCCGCGTCTTCCCCGCCTGCCTCTGCGGGATCGGGCGATCCCCAGTGGGCGATGACCGGCTGCCCCGGCCAGACCGGACAGATCTCCTTCGCGCTGTCGCAGAGGGTGATCACGAAATCAAATTTCACACCCTCGAAATCCTCCCACGATTTGCTTTTGGCCCCATCCGTCTTCAGCTGAAAGTGCTCCTGCAGAACCTTCAAGGCCAGTGGGTGAGGCGCCGGCTTGGGCCGGGATCCTGCGCTGAAGACCTCGAACCTCCCTTCACCCAGGGACCGGGCAAGGTATTCGGCAAGGATGCTTCGGGCGGAATTCCCGGTGCAGAGAAAAAGCAGTTTGAAAGGAGGCGTCTTCATGCTGTTTGTCCGGTCTTTACCGTGATGGCGGGCGCGCAGACGGACCCGAGCGCCTTCAGCTTCCGGAGATCCCCGCGGAACCTCCTGTCCGAGATTGAGCAATCCTGCAGGCAGGCCAGGTGGCGGGCGAGCTCGATGCCAGGCTTTTCCGGCAGGGAATAGATCATCCAGGTCCCCCGCCTCCGGCATTCGACCATCCCGCGCTCCCGCAGGTAGGCGAGATGCTGGGAAACCCGGGCCTGCGGAATTTCCAGAACCCCCTGCAGATGGCAGACGCAGAGCGGGCCGCGAGTCAGCAGCTGCACGATCCGCAGGCGCGTCTCATCACAAAGGCATTCGTAAATCCGGACAAGCGACATGGGGAATACTATATTCGTAATGGCGAATATTCGTCAATACGAATGTTTGCCTTGCAGTGACATGCGGATCGTTCAGATGAAAAAGGATGCCGGGAGACGCAGGTTTTGAGAGACTCGTTCCATGGAGTTCAACCCGCAGCGGTCCGACGGCCATGTCTGAGATCCGCCAAAACCCGATCACCGGCGAGTGGGTCGTGATTGCCCCGGAGCGTGCGAAGCGCGGCGCGACCACCGACTCGCGGGCTGTGCCGGCAGAAATCCCGAACTATCTTGCGTCCTGTCCGTTCTGTCCCGGAAGTGAAGCGATGTCGGAGGAAAGGTTCCGGGTGGATGGCGCGGATGGAGGCTGGTCGGTGCGTTCGGTGGTGAACAAATTTTCCGTGCTCTCACCGGCCGGAGATGTCGGGGATCCGGGCTGCGTGCCCGCTGGCGCGATGCGGGTGAACGGCGTGGGGCTGCACGAGGTGCTGGTCGAGAGCGCGCATCACAACGCGACCATGGCGCTCTACCCGGTCCCGCACCTCCAGCAGGTGCTTGATGCCTTCCAGAACAGGTTCCTCGGGTTTTACTCGGATCCCCGCGTCCGACACGTCATCATTTTCAAAAATCAGGGAGCCGATGCCGGCGCATCCCAGCAGCATCCGCATTCGCAGATCGTCGGGCTTCCGGTTGTTCCCGGACAGGTGGTCGACCGGCTGGAGCGGTCCCGCCGATTCTTCGAGAGCACCGGCCAATGCCTGGCATGCTCGATCCTGGAAAGCGAGCTCGCGCAGGGATGCCGGATCGTTGCCGAGAACTCCGGGTATGTGGCATTCATCCCGCATGCCGCGCTGTCGCCTTATCATCTGTGGATTTTTCCGAAAGCGCACCTGCCATGCTTTTCCGCGGACTGTCAGCCCGCGGGGCTTGCGGAGATCCTGCATGTCGTCCTCGCGAAAATCCACGGGATGCTGAACAATCCGCCGTTCAACCTCGTCATCCGCTCGCTCGGACCGGAGGAACCGGACGCGTCGCATTTTCACTGGTATGTCGCCATCGTGCCGCGGGTGAACAAGCGTGCGGGCTTCGAGCTCGGAACAGGAATGTATATCAACCCGTCGTCCCCCGAATCCTGCGCGCAGGCGCTGAGGGAATACGCGCCGGATCCGAAGGTTGCGTAATCTTCCGAAAGGGATTCTTGCCTTGAGGAGAAAAGACAGGGAAAACCACGCGTGATGAACCATTCCGAAAGCAAGCCTCCCTGCGAAAACTGCATCCACCGCCGCGTTCCAACGCTTTGGGACTTCAAGCTCTACTTCAGCTTCTGCAAGAAATTCCACAAGCCCTGCCTGAGTGCAATCTCAGCGGAGTGCGCCGCCCCGCATCCTGGGTTTCAGGAGCGGAAGTAAGTCTGTTTTTTACTGGTTGCTGCCGCTCCCCGGCTGGGATCACCCCTTGGCTCCAGGTTGGCACGGACGGGTGAGAACGCTGTCGGGGTCGTAGTTGAGATACGGGCGCAGCCATTTTTCGATTTCTTCGAATGGCATGCCTTTGCGGACGGCGTAACTTTCAACCTGGTCGCGCTCGATTTTTCCGACGGCAAAATATTTCGCCTGCGGGTGGGCGAAAAAGAGCCCGCTCACGCTGCTAGCCGGGAACATCGCGAGGCTCTCGGTGAGAGTGATCCCGGTATGGCGTTCGGCGTCTAGGAGTTTCCAAAGCGTCCATTTCTCGGTGTGGTCCGGCTGGGCCGGATATCCGGGAGCCGGGCGGATGCCGCGGTATTTCTCGCGGATCAACTCCTCAGGAGTCAACCCCTCATTTTTTCCAAATCCCCAGAGATCACGCGCCCGCTTGTGTAGGCATTCGGCATAGGCCTCGGCGAACCGGTCGCCGAGTGCCTTCGTCATAATCGAAAGGTAGTCGTCGTGGTTCTTCTCGTAGGTGTCCGCCACATCGTGAACTTCGTGCCCGGCGGTGACGGCGAAGGCGCCGACGAAGTCCTCGAGTCCGGAGGATTCGGGGGCGATGAAATCTACGAGCGACAGGTTCGGCTGCCCGGCCGGCTTCTTCTGCTGCTGGCGCAGGCAGTGGAGGACATCCAGCGGCGAGCCGTCCTCCGAGAACAGGCGGATGTCTTCGCCTGTGCTTGCAGCGCGCCAGAATCCCATGACCCCACGCGGACGGAACAGTTGCTTCGTGACGATCTCATCGAGGAGCCTGCGCGCGTCGTCGTAAAGCTTGCGGGCTTCGGGTCCAACCTCCGGATCGTCGAGCAGGCCTGGAAAGCGGCCGCGGAGCTCCCATGCGTGGAAGAATGGAGACCAGTCAAAATAAGGGACCAGTTCTTCAAGGGTGACGTCGACCGGGATGATCCCCAGCTTGGACGGTCGCGCGATGTCCGACCAGTCGGCGACGAGCCGGTTGGCCGAGGCCTCTGTGAGCGTGAGTTGAGGGCGTCCGGCCTGACGACCTGCGTGTTCGGCGCGGAGGTGTTCGTAGTCGGCGGCGAGCTTCTCCATGAACTCCGGCTTCTGTTCCGGGCTGAGGAGTGCGCTGACGACATTGACGGCGCGTGAGGCGTCGAGGACATGGACAACACCCGGGGCATAGTGCTGGGTGACCTTCACGGCGGTGTGCGCGCGGCTGGTGGTGGCACCTCCGATCATGAGCGGCGTGGTGAACCCTTCGCGCTGCATCTCCCGTGCGACATGGATCATCTCATCGAGCGACGGGGTGATGAGCCCGGAGAGTCCGATGACGTCGCAGCTCTTCTCGCGGGCGGTCGCGAGGATCTTTTCGCAGGGAACCATGACGCCAAGGTCGATGACGTCGTAGTTGTTGCAGGCAAGAACAACGCCGACGATGTTTTTGCCGATGTCGTGGACATCGCCCTTGACGGTGGCCATGAGCACGCGGCCCTGTGCGCGGGCGTCGGGGTTCGCGGCGCGCTCGGCCTCCATGAGGGGAGTGAGCCATGCGACCGACTTCTTCATCACACGTGCGCTTTTCACGACTTGCGGAAGAAACATTTTTCCGGCGCCGAAGAGGTCGCCGACAACCTTCATGCCATCCATGAGCGGGCCCTCGATGACGAGCAGCGGTCGCTTGTATTTTTCAAGCGCCTCGGCCGTGTCGGCATCGACGAAATCGACGATCCCCTTGATGAGTGCGTGCTTGAGACGCTGCTCGACCGGGGCCTCGCGCCACGAGAGATCAGCCACGGGAGCGGTGTTGCCGCTGGCCTGCGATTTGATCGTGTCGGCAAATGTCACCAGCCGCTCGGTCGCATCCGGCCGCCTGTTGAAAAGAACGTCCTCGATGAGGCCCACGAGTTCCTTCGGGATCTCCTCGTAAACGCCCAGCATGCCCGCATTCACGATCCCCATGTCGAGACCCGCGCGGATCGCGTGGAACAGGAAAACCGAATGCATGGCCTCGCGGACCGGATTGTTGCCGCGGAAGGAAAACGATATATTGCTGATTCCGCCGCTGACGCGCGCGTGCGGGAGGTTCGTCTTGATCCAGCGTGCGGCTTCGATGAATGCGACCCCGTAGCCGTTGTGCTCCTCGATCCCGGTTGCGATGGTAAGGATGTTCGGATCGAAGATGATATCCTCCGGCGGGAACCCGACCTCCTCGACAAGGATTTTATACGCGCGGCTGCAGATTTCGATTTTCCGTTCCAGCGAGTCCGCCTGCCCGCGCTCGTCGAATGCCATGACGATCGTGGCGGCCCCGTAGCGCCGGACCAACCGGGCCTGCGCTTTGAATTTTTCCTCGCCCTCCTTGAGGCTGATCGAGTTGACCGCGCATTTGCCCTGGACGCAGCGGAGGCCGGCCTCGATGACCTCCCATTTCGAGGAGTCGATCATCACGGGAACGCGCGAGATGTCGGGCTCGCCGGCGATAAGGTTCAGGAACCGGGTCATGGCTGCGGCCCCGTCGAGCATGCCCTCGTCCATGTTGATGTCGATAACCTGAGCGCCGGCCTCGACCTGCTGGCGGGCGACAGCGAGCGCCTCGTCGTAGTTGCCGGCCAGGATGAGCTTTGCGAACTTCGGGGAGCCGGTGACATTTGTGCGCTCGCCGACGTTGATGAATGGGATTTCCGGCCGGGCGGTGAACGGTTCGAGTCCGCTGAGCCGGAGGGTGGTCTCGCGGGCGGGAATCTGTCGCGGAGGCAGCCCTTTGACGGCTTCGGCAATCACCTTGATGTGCGGCGGGGTCGTGCCGCAGCATCCGCCGATGATGTTCAGCCAGCCCTGCTCCGCCCATTCGCGGAGTTGCGGGGCGAGCGATTCCGGAGTCTCCGGAAAACCGGTCGGCGAGAGCGGGTCGGGCAGGCCGGCATTCGGATACGTGCTGACATGGAATGGAGCAATGTTGGAAAGCTCCTCGATATACGGCCGCATTTCCTTCGGGCCGAGAGCGCAATTCAGGCCGATCGAAAGCAGCGGAAAATGTGAGACGGAATTCAGGAATGCCTCGACGGTTTGCCCTGTGAGCGTGCGCCCGCTGAGGTCGGTGATTGTCCCTGAAATCATTACCGGAAGCCGGGGATGGGATTCAAAAAATTCCGAGATCGCGAAGAGCGCGGCTTTGGCATTGAGCGTGTCGAAAATGGTTTCGACCAGAAGGATGTCCACTCCCCCGGCGACCAGGTTCTCCACCTGCTCGAGATAGGCGGAGGCGACCTGCTCGAACGTGACATCCCGTTTGCCGGGATCGTTGACGTCGCGCGAAAGCGAAAGCGTCCGGTTGAGCGGTCCGATCGCCCCGGCGACAAAGACATGCCGGTCCGTGCATGCATCGGCGGCCTCGCGTGCAAGCCTCGCCGCCTCGCGGTTCAATTCCGGAACCAGATGTTCGAGCCCGTAGTCGGCCTGCGCAATGACGGTTGAGCTGAACGTGTTCGTCTCGATGATATCCGATCCCGCCGCGATGTAGGCGTCGTGGATTTCCCGGACGACATCCGGACGCGTGAGCACGAGCAGATCGTTGTTCCCCTTCAGGTCCTGCCCGGTCCAATCCGCAAAGCGTGAGCCGCGGTAGTCGGCCTCCTGGAGCTTGTATTTCTGCACCATCGTCCCCATCGCCCCGTCGAGGATGAGGATGCGTTCGGATAGCAGTTCGCGGAGGCGTTTTTCGGTGGATGAAATCATGCGAGCAGGGCACTTTACCCGCTATCGGGCGGACGCAAACCGAAAAATGTCGCCTCCTCAGGGTCCGGGCTGCGGCCGGTTGACGGAATATTTTCCAAGGATCCGCTCAAATTTCGCATAGATATCGGGCGGGATGTAGCGATGAACCACGATCGACGGGCCGACGGCACGGATTTCCTGGCAGCCCAGCCCGATGAGGGCAAGGTAGCCGCCGGATTTCCAGACGAGTGCATAATCAGGGTGGAACTTCCCGCACGCGTCTCCACCTCCGCCCGGAGAAAAGGGATTGCCCGGCTGGAAGAGTTCCCGAAGGGCAGTGATTTCGTGTTCAGTGAGATTCAGCGGCTTGCTGTAGAAATTCCACCCTTCCAGCGATATGACGTCCCCGCGCAGCCTTTCTTTTTCGTAGAGCGACTTCTCGGTTTTTGGATTGGGAAGCCCTTCATAGACCAGCAGATCTGGGAGCTGAGCAACCGCCTTCCGGAAGTCATCCGAAGGGGAATTTTGAAAGAGATTTGCCAGCGGCCGCGCCACTGCGGCCGCCGATTCCCCGGTTCGAACATCAGGATCGGCAGCGGACGCCAGTGATGCGAGGAGGCAGAGAATCACCGTTGGACTGGTAGGTGAGAATTTCTGCGTGGGTTTCAATGGAGCGGCTATTTTTTAGATTCAAGATCCTTCGCCTGTGATCGCCTGCCAATAACGAAAACGCCTGCCACCCCAAGGATCGTGGTTCCAAACACCGTTGCAGCGGCAACCTCTTTTCCAGACAAGCCGAGCCATGTGCCAGCAATCACCATAAGCACAACAAGGCAAAACCCCATCCACTGCCCTGCGGCACTTTGTGCCTGTTGACTGGAGACGACAGTTTTTTCAAGCTGCATGCGGTGCTGCTGCTGGGCTTCCGCCATAGTCATAATGCGTTCGGCTCCATCGCGAACAACCTGCCCATATCGCTGCAATTCATCCGCCGGTGGCAACGGGCCTGAGTGTTGCCGGATCTCGGTTTGAGTGAGCTGGAGTTGATTTCTTATCCCAACCTTGCCGAGTAACTCGACGACTTGGTTTCGCTTGGTGGCATCCAAGGTTTTCAACAACCCAGGCTGCTGCTGGTTGATGAACGCCTCAATTTGGCGGTCTTCCGCCTTGGCCATACGTCAGGCCTCCCCGCAGAGTGGAAGCTCCATTTGTGCAGCGGGATTCACCATCTGCTCTTTGGCGGAACGAATATCCTGCCCCACCATGGCAAAGTCGCTGCGAAGCGCCTTGAAGTCTGCCTCCGCTCCGCTTGCACTGGAATTATAACGGAAGAAATTCCCCGACAGGTTGGCGATTGTCGCCATGCCCAGCAGAAATCCAGAGGTTGGAACGAGAAAATCTGTGCGTTGGTTTCCCATGAGGATGCCATTATTTTTTCACACGTCGGGAAATTTGCAACCACGCATTTTCATGGGTTCGGGCCGGCAAGCGCCTGATTTCTTTCCAGCAAGCGCGCCAGAACATCCGGGGCGCATAGGTCAGGCGCGAATCCGTAGACGGCCGCGACGGCCTCGTCGAGGGCGGAGTGGGCGTTCGCGAGCCATGCCGGGCGCGCGTTGTAGAGGGCCGTGAGCGTGCGGGATTTCAACTCGGCGGCGGCTTTCTCATCCAGCGGAACACGCTGGGGATAGTGCGCGAGGCTCGGCTTCCCCGCTGTCATTCCACATTTTATAAACCTTGTCCACGGGCCGCCGCCGGTTGCGGGGAATTCTATGATCTCCTCGCGGGTCCACTCCGGCGGGTTCAGCCAGCGCTCGCGCAGGGTGTCGAGTTCCCGCGCCGCCGAGGCGATCACCTCGCGCTGCGGCCCGGTCGCTTCGGGAAAGGGAAACGTCTCGAAGCACGTCGTCGGCGTGTAGCGGAAGCCGGATTCCTTCTCGCGCAACTGCGTGCCCTGGGCCAGCGACCAGATCTCGTGGAACCGGCTGTGAAGGACGCCGAAAAAGAAATCGTCGGAACGGGCGAAGGCGATGACCACATTGGCAGGGAGCGTTTCGATGGGCAGCCATTTGAAGAGCCGGTGCTTTGCGACCATGCACGTCGCCAGATAACGCGGGTGGCCGGAAAACGCTTTGCGCATGTCGTGCCGGGGCCTTTCAAACTCCCACCATGCTTTGTTTGTTTGCCGGGAATTTTCCGAACGGAGTTTAAAAACCCGGCCATGAAGATTTTGAAATGGGCGTTCGTAAAGCGCTGCGTCGTCCATTTTCAATCCGGTGAAGTCGATCGTCCACTGTCCCCGCGAGCGTTGGTTGATGTCCTTGCCGTTGAGGTAAGGGCGGAGGACATCGCTGTTCGGGCGTCCGTGGGGGTTCGGGGCGTCGAGCCATTCGCGGACGTGTTCAAACGGAAGATCGAACGGCCCGGCCGGGGTGATGCCCATGAACGAGACGCCGAGATTTGCGGCCAGGGGTATTGCGCCCGTGGCATCGGCCTCGGAGCTGAGGTTGGCATGGATCTCGCGCACGGGTTTCCCATCGAGAAGTGGTAGGGCCGCCTCGCCGAGGGGGCCGACTGCATTCGACGGACGGCTCGGCGAGCCATCCCTGCAAAACCCGACCATGCTCACGTGGACGTTCGCGCCGTCGAGCACCCAGTCGCGGTCGCTCACCGCAAAAAAGATGTGCGCGGAATCCTTGATCCGCTTGAGGACTTCGCGGTTGGCACCTCCCCGGATCGCCTGCGTGGCGAGAAGCCCGGCGCGTTCGCATTTATTCGATTCGATTTGAGCGCGCGCCTTTTCGAACCAGTAGCAGCAGAGGTCCGCCTCTGCGGAAACCCGTCCTTTGAAGCAGGCAAGAAGCTTGTCCACATAGGCGTCGCCAATCTCGCGCCTCAACATCTTTCCGCCCAAAAACGGCGGGTTGCCGACGATGAAATCGACCTTCGGCCAATCGGGTTCCCTGGGGTTTTCGGGATCGGCGAGGTCGAGGATGGCGTCGCGGTTCTGGAAAGTGGTCATTTTCCGCAGGAGCGGGGAGTCGGTGAAGCCGTAGCCGTTGTGGCGGGTCCACTGGAGGAAGCCGATCCAGAGGGCCATCTGGGCGAGGTCAAACGCGTAGGGGCTGATCTCGATCCCGTGCATCTGCCATGGCGCAACTGCGGGGAGGAAGTCGGTGGCGAGGCCGGACTCCGAGCCGTGCAGGGCGACTTCCTTTTCGAGGTCCTTCAATTTCTGGAGGGTGACGTAGAGGAAATTTCCCGATCCGCAGGCGGGGTCGAGCACGGTCGTGTGGGCGAGGCGGTTGAGGAACCGGGACTTGAGCAGGTTCGCCTCGCCGATGGCTTTTTTCAGGCGCGGGCCGGAGGGCTTGTTTCCCTTCCCCGACTTCGTGCCGGTGGCGAGGAGGTTGGCCATCGTTGTCTGGAGCGCGTTCCACTCCCCGCGCAGCGGGGTCATGACGACGTGATCAATGAGAAGCTCGATGTCCTCGCGGGACGTGTAGTGCGCGCCGAGCTGCGAGCGCTTCGACGGGTCGAGCCCGCGCTCGAAGAGGGTCCCGAAAATCGAGGGGTCAATCGCCGACCAATCGAGATTCGTCGCGGCCGTGACGATGGAGATTTCGTCGGCCAGCATCTCCAGGGCGGGCGAGTCGTTGAAAAGGTCGCCGTTGAAATGCCGGATCGTTTCAAGCCCGAAGTCGCCGCCCGAGGCCATCGCCCGGAAGAGGTCGTCGAGAAGCTTCTTCAACCGCGCCGGCTCTTTCCCCGCTTTCGCGAAGAGCTGCGCAAACAGGTCCGGCGGAAGCAGGCCGACATCCTCGGCAAACAGGCAAAAGACCAACCGGTCCACAAACCGTGCGACCGACGCCGGATCGAGCCCGCGCGCCCGCATCGAGTTGGCCAGCCCGCCCAGCCGCGCGGCGGCTTCCTCGGTGATCGCCCGACTGGTCGCACCTGGACGCAATTTCTCAGGATCGTGAAAAAGGTTACGGAGGATTTCGAGATTCCTCGGCTCCGGAAGTTCCGCCAGCGGGATATTGTAAACTTTTTTGGCGGTGGCCGTGAAGTTTGTGTGGATGACGATGCGGTCGAGGTCGCAGACCACGAGCAGGGGAGGATTCTCCAGAGCCTCCCGGTAAAGCAGGATCTGTGCGTAGGCTTTTTCGAGGTCCTTGTGGCGGCCCTTGTATTCGATGGCGAAAAATCCCCGCTTCCACACATCGGCAAAGCCATCTCCGCCACCCTCTTTCGATGCCCCGCGCTCGAATGTGAACCAAGCGCCCGCCGGATCCGCCTCGGCGGGCGTCGGGTGCGAGAACAGCGCGCAGAGGTCGAGAAAATGCTGCTGGGCGGCGCTGCGCTCGGTGAGTGAGGCACCTGACCATTTATTCACAAATGCCGCGGGAGAACTCATGCCGTGGCGCACCCGATTTTTTCCAGAATTCTCGGAATGGCCACGTGTCGGGCGACCAGGTCCTGGATCCGGTCGATTTTCTGGGTGTCTCCCGGCATGGTCTTGACCGTCATCGAGTGGATCCGCTGCGCGATCGTGTAGCTGTCCATCGGCGAGAGAATGACGGGAAGTCTGGTCTGCCCGAGCATTTCCAGCAGGCGTTCGTGCGGGCGCATGCCGTCCGAGAGGACGAGTCCTGCCAGGAGTCCTCCATCGGGTTCCATCGAGCGGGAAAGTGCGGCGAGCACGATGTCCTCCCTGTCACCCGGCACGATCAGCAGGGTGTCCTCGATCAGGTTGACAAAAAGGTTGGCCGAGCTCACCGCGCCGATCGAGACCTGCTTCGGCCTGCACCGGCTGAGGTCCTCATTGTGGATGAATTTTCCCCGGATGTGCTCGAGGATCTGTTGAAGCGTCGGCTCGGCCAGCATGTCCTCCATCGGCATGACCCCGAGAAGCTCGAGGCCGATGCGTCCAAATCCCCGGCTCGCAAAATCCGCGACGGCGTCCAGCTTGTCCGGGAGAACCTTGTTCATAACCACCCCGATAATCTCGACGCCTTCGCGGTCGAACAGGGCCTTGTTGAGCGCCGCCTCATCGATCGGGCGCCCGATTCCGCCGGGCGTCACGAGCAGGACCTTGCTGGCAAGCAGCCTGGCGACTCCGGCATTCGAGAGGTCAAAGGTCGAGCCGACGCCCGCGTGGCCGGTCCCCTCGATGATGGCAAAGTCCTTTTCCCAGCAGGTGCGGTCGAACGAGTGCTGGATCCGGCGGACGAGGTGCTCGTGGTTCGCGTGGTTGATATACCGCCGGGTGAAGTCGGGTTCGACCGCGATCGGGCTCATGTCCTCGATCGGAATCTCGGTGCCGAAGGTATCCCGGATCAGGACGCTGTCCTCGTCAATGCGCTTTCCCTCCACCTCGGTGAAACGCTGGCCGACCGGCTTGATGAAGCCGATCCGCTTGAAGCGTTCACGCAGCGTCGAATAGAGCCCGAGCGAGACGGTCGTCTTTCCGGTATTCTGCTCGGTGGCCGCGATGAAGAGACGGGGGGTGACGGTGTTCACTAGCCCGGAAAACCCACAGGGGGGTGGCTCAGATTGTGTGACGCTTTGGTCGCCAGAGTCGGCGGCTGACCGAGGCATATCCGCTGTGATCTGGTGAGGGAAGCCGACGGCTCTGGCGGCCAAATGGTTAGCAAGATGGGGTGCTCCACTGTGGTTTTTCCGGGCTAATCACCCTGTTCCGGATAGAGTTTCCGGTATTCAATCGCCTGGAGTCCTGCGAGTGCCGCCATGCAGACAATTTCCTCAACATCCGCACCCCGGGAAAGATCCGCCGCCGGCCGGGTGAGCCCGAGGATGAGCTGTCCGTAGGTTCGCGCCGCCGCGCAGTAGTGGATCAGTTTAGCGGCGATGTTCCCGCTGTTCAGGTCGGGAAAGACCAGCACGTTTGCGCGTCCGCCGACAAGGCTGGGGCCCATTTTCTTCTCGGAGATAACCGGGTCGAGTGCGGCATCCGCCTGCATCTCCCCGTCGATTGCGATTTCGGCACCGGTCTTCGCCACGATCTGTCTGGCCAGTTCGGTTGCCCCGGCGACTTTCTGGGCCGAGGGGGTTCTGGCGCTCCCCTTGGTGGAAAAGCTGAGGAGTGCGACGCGCGGCCGCTTGCCGAATACCTGCCTTGCGAGGAGGCCGGTCTGCACGGCGATCGAGGCGAGTTGCTGCATCGTGGGATCCGGAACGACTCCGGTGTCTGCAAAAAACATGACCCCGTCGTCGCCCAGCGATTTATTTTCCAGCTCCACGACCGTGCATCCGGAGACGACTTCCGCATGCGGCAGCGGCTTGATGAGACTGAGAAGAGGGCGGAGCAGTGCGCCGCCATACGAGGTGACTCCGCCGACCAGTGCATCGGCCAGGCCGTACTGGACCATCATCGCTGCAAAAAAGTTGTGGTTCACCATGACCGCGCGGCTGTCCTTTATTCCCATGTTGCGGTAGCGGTCGAGGCGTTCGAGCCGCTGGCAGAAGACCGGCAGGTCGGAGGATGTCTCCGGGTTGATGATCGCGACATGGTCGAGGCTCACCTTTTCGGCGAGGGCCACCTTTTCGATGGCTTCGCGTTTTCCCAGCAGCACTGGAACTCCGAGGTCCCTCTCGTAAAACGATTGCGCGGCGCGCAGCACTCGCGCATCGTCTCCATCCGGAAACACGATGCGCTTTGGGTGGCGCCGAAGCTTCTCGAAAACCGAATTGATAAAACTCATGGCCGTCGCACTTAAGCTGGAGAAGAATCCGTCCGGAGACAAGGACAACATGATGGCGTTCTCCGCGCGCGGCCGCCGGATCGTCTTCCCGCGGCGGCCGCTCATCATGGGGATCCTGAACATCAACGACGATTCGTTCTCGGGTGACGGACGGCTCGATGCCGGGTGGGCGTTGGAGCGTGCGGCCGCGATGGTCGCGGAGGGGGCCGACATGGTGGATGTCGGCGGAGAGAGTGCGCGGACGAACCGCGAGGCGGTGCCAGAGGAGGAGGAATGGAAACGCATTGCGCCGTTTCTTGAGGGGTTCAGCAGCGCCGTATCGGACGTTTCGCCGCGCGACGGGGAGCAGGTCTGGCCGCCGGTTCTTTCTGTCAATACCTGGCGGACTTCAGTGGCAGAGGAAGCGCTGAGGGCCGGATGCGATCTACTCAACGACATGAGCTCGCTGCCTGACGATGCACATGCCCGCCTTTGCGCGGATCACGGGGCCGCGCTCCTGATCATGCACTCAAAGGGACAGCCAAAAATCCCCCACACTCATGTGGAGTATGGCGATGTGATGTCGGAGCTCGAAGCGTTCTTCGACTCACGCCTCGCCCTCGCGCAGTCTGCGGGGCTTTCACGGGATGCGATCCTTCTTGATCCGGGAATCGATTTCGCCAAACAGACCGCTGACAACCTCCGCATTTTCCGGGAGCTGCGCCGCCTGCACCACTTTGGCCGGCCGATTCTTCTCCCGGTATCGCGGAAAGGAACCATCGGGCGTGTGCTCGGGATCGAGGATCCGGCCGGACGCGATGCCGGAACCGTCGCGTGCATTGTGGCGGGTGCCCTGCGCGGGGCCTCGGTTTTCCGCGTCCACAACGTCGGTGCCGCCTGGCACGCGCTTCGAACTCTGGAGGTGGTCGGATGAAATCCGGACATCTGGTTCTGCTCTGGTCGTGGCGCGCAACGCGCATGGTTCTTGCCGCGATTTTTCTTTATGCCGGCATCATCAAGGCCAGCGCGAGCGAGGAGTTCGCCCTCGCGCTCGTGCCGTTCACCATCATTCCGGAGGCATGGACCGGGATCTTCGCGGTGACCCTTGCCTGGACGGAGGTGGGTGCCGGCGTTTTGATTCTGCTTCCACGGGTCCACCGCGCCGGATCGGCGCTGATACTTTTTCTGGCGCTGCTCTTCGCCGGCGTGCTCGGATGGGCGCTCGCGAACGATATCATTGTCAGCTGCGGATGCTTCGGCGAGGACACGCCTCCCTCTGCGCAGGCGATGTTCCTTGCGATTATCCGCGATGCTGCGATTGCGGCCGCAGCGGGATTCACCCTGGTTTTCCGGCCGGAAAAACGGGTTTGATTATTCGAGCGAAGGAAGCCCGTCCAGAACGATCTGCGACCAGGTTTCGAGCGAGTCCCGGCGCGCGAGCAGGTCCTCGCGCGTGGCGAATCCGAGTTCGGCGATCGCTTTCTCCCCCGCCTTGACGTCCGCGCTGTCGAGATCGACGAGATGGACGACGCCAAGGTGGACGCGGCCGACCTCGGTGGAATCGTCATTGATCAGGGCCACCGCTCGTTCGGCGAATGTGCCTCCCAGCCTCAACTCCTCAGCGATCTCGCGGCGCACCGCGCCATGATAGGCGGTCTCATCGAAGGAAAAGAGGCTCTCGTCGGAGTCGTTGATGTGTCCGCCGATGCCGATCGATCCCTTCGCCACAAGGCGCTTTTCCCCGGACTTCGCCCCGCGGGTATAGTGAAGGATTTTTCCGCCGTGCCGGAACACGGCATAGGGGATCAGTTGCTTCAGCGAAGGATCCTCCTCCGCAGAGGAGCGCGGAACAAAAAAGTTGTTTTCCTTGGAGAGGAATGCCGGCAGGTAACGGTCCACGTCCCGGCACAGACCCTGAAAACTCCCGATCCGGTCAAACAACTCCCGTTTGACCACCAGTATCTGCTCCTCCGGCTTCGACATATGATTAAGGAGTGGAGGGGGGGGCGGCCGCAGGGGCCGGCGGGAGGGCGGGTGTTGCCGGGGCTGGAGAAGCCGGAGGGGCATCCGCAGCAGCGGGGGCCGCAGGCGCTTCGGGGACTTTCTCCGGCGGGATCGCCTGCAGATCTTTCTGCGCCCACGGGTCTGCGCGGTCGGCGGAGGCCTCGCGGATCTTTTTCACAAAATCCACGGTGATCGGCGGTGCGTTATTGCCCCACTCCGAGCGGATGTAGGTCAGCACGCCGGCGATTTGCTCATCGGTGAGTTGCGCCCAGGGCGGCATCGCATTGTTGTAGGTTTCGCCCTTGACCTGGACCGGTCCCTGCAATCCCTTGAGCAGGATTTTCACGAGGTGATTGTCCCCGTGCCAGTCGCCGCCGAGCACCCACTCGCTGCCGACCAGGGGCGGGAATTGTCCGGGGACTCCGAGCCCGGTCGCCTGGTGGCAAATGACGCAATTCTGCGTGAACACGCGCTTGCCGGTGACTTTGGGATCCACGGGACCCGCCACCTGAGCGGCTCCAGCTCCCGCAGCTGCGGCTCGCGCAGGATTGAAGACATCCGCACGGAAGTCCCCGCTGTAGTAGGCGAGATAAAGTCCGGCCCAGAAAACGATGGCGAAGAACACGGTGAGGAGCCAGAGCGGGACCGGTTCGTAGCCGTCCTTCGGTTCCTTCTGCTCGCGCAGAATCGAACCGTGGACCCGGGCGACGTTCATGTCGCTCGCGAGTTCGTTTTCCTTGAACCCTTCGTCGGGTGGCGGTGTGGGAGGCGTCACGGGATTATTTCGCGGGTGGCTCCGGAGACTCCGGCAGCGGGTAGTTGCGTTTCAGCGAAAGCAGGTAGGCGACGAGGGCGTTGGCCTCGTTTGTCGGGACCACTTCAAAGCCCGGAGGCGGCGCGTGCGGGCCGCTGAGGCCCTTCACCGCATTACCGGATGGCTGGCCCTGGATCTCCTGCATCTTATAGAGATAGCGGAACGAAGGCATGACCGACCAGTCGGTCACGACTTGTGGTTCGTAGAGATGCTTGTGATGCCAGTTGGCATCCGGCTGGCGGACACCGATGTTCGTGAGGTCCGGTCCAGTGCGCATGGTGCCGAGGAATACCGGCTGTGCGCGGAGGTAGTCACGGGCCACTGTCTGGCGCGGGCCCAGGCCTTTTTCGATGTCGGTGGAGGTCGGCGCAAGGCGGACCTGCTGGCTGTGGCAATACACGCAGCCGTTCGCGGCGTAGACCTTTTCGCCGGCAACTGCGAGTCCCGGATTGCTCGGCGGGAAGTAGCCGCCGGTGTCCTCGTCCGGCAGCGGCTGCATGCGGCCGAGGGCGAAATACGGGTAGACGACGAGCCCCACCCACGAGGAGGCGAAGGTCAGGAAGACACCCAGGAAAATCAAAGGAAGCTTGTTCATACGGTGGCGGCCTCCGGTTTTGAAGGCTCTGCAAAGAGGGCAGGCCCTTCCCTGCGGCTTCCGATTTTGAGCAGCATCACAGCGAAGTGCCCGGCGAAGACGAGGTGGCCGGCGAGCAGGAGGAATCCGGAAACCCCGCGCACCAGGCGGAACGGGGTGGCATAATCGAGGGAGCTGCGGAAGGAAACCTGAGGGTCATAAAGGGCGAGACCCTGGAGGACGCCTCCAAGGCTCAGCGAGCCAACCATGAGGAGGATTCCAGATGCGACGAGCCAGAAGTGCCAGCGGATCGCAGATGCGGACGGCCATTCCCAGCCGGTGAGGCGCGGGACGATGTAATACATCGCGCCGAACATCATCATCGAGAAGAACCCGTAGAGCCCGAGGTGGGCGTGGCCGATCGTGTAGTCGGTGAAGTGGGTGAGCGTGTTGAGCGATGGGATCGCCATCGAGCTGCCCTGCAGGCTCACGAGCGTGTAGGTCATTGCCCCGAAGACGGTAAACCGGAGGGTCGGGCTCCATTTGAGCGCATCAAAATGCCCGCGCATCGTCATGTGGTGGTTGATGGCGACCGTGACGACCGGGATGAACATCATGATCGACGCCACCACGCTCGCGCTGATCATCCAGGCCGGGAAGGGGCCGCCGATCAGGTGGTGCATGCCATTCCAGCTGTAGAAGAGGGCGAGCGACCAGAACCCGAGGATACTCAGATAGTAGCTGTGGATCGGGCGGCCGATCACTTTCGGGATCATGTAGTAGGCGCTCGCGAGGCCGATCGGGGTGAACCAGAGGCCGAGGACATTGTGAGCGAACCACCAGTTCACAGCGCCCTGCGCAGATCCCTGGATCGGCTGCCAGATGAGCAGGATGTTGGCCGTCGCGTAGAGCCACGGGAACCATAGGAACGCGGCGAAGAGATACCACTGGGAGACGTAAACATGCCCGGGTTTCCGGAAGCGGAACATGATGATCGCCCAGATTCCGATGAAGGCATACGCGATGAAGAGGATCGGCGTCGCATAGCCTGGGAATTCCAGCCATTCGATCGAGCGGCTGTCGCCAGCAAGGATGCCAAGAACTCCGACAAAAACGCCGAGGTTCCAGAAGATGGCCGCGCTGATCAGAAGCTTCGAGTGAACGAGTGGAATCCGGCACAAGCGGGCCATTAGCCAGAGTCCGACCCCGATGCCGGCGGCCGAGGCCCATCCGTAAATCACCGTGTTCAGGTGGGCGGGACGCAGGCGTCCGAACGTGAGCCACGCCATCTGGTCGAGAAACCAGGGGTGGGTCATCTTCCATGCGGAGATCAGCCCGAGCAGCGAGCCGACAAGGAGCCAGAATATGGCCGAGCTGAAAAATAAGAGGACCGGGAGCCGGGTCGATGCGTCGATTTCCGCACGCTCGTGGGACGCCAGCGTGTCGGGCTCGTTGGCCGGATTGAATGAAGAAATCAGGCTATGCGGTTTCATTTGCGGGAAGGAAATTTGTCTGTGGCGGCGCCGATCGGCTCACCGTCGTCGAAGATCGTTTTGGCTGCCTCGCCAAGGTTGTCGAGCTGCCCGTCCTTCAATGACCAATAAAAGGCGAAGAGGGCGCTGCCGCTCAAGAAAACAAGACCGCCGATGAGGAGCAGGAATCCGGCTGTCATGGTGCGGGAGGCGCCGGGGTCGGGGCGGGTTGGACCGCTGCGGGTTGAGCCGGGGCAGCGGGCGCTGGTGCTACTGGGGTGGTGACAACCGGGTAAGCGGCGCGGGGTTGCGAGGCATTGAGCTCCGGAAGGACGAGGTCCATGGCCTGCGGGATCGGGATCTGGACAGTGCCTTTCGCGCGGTCGACCCAAGCGTATTTTTCCAGCTTCGCGGCATTCTCGGTCCGAAGGTCGGCCAGATTTTTGATCCGGACTTCGGCGCGGGCGGCCTCCTCGGGTTCAGGGTTTCCGACGCCATCCATCAGCCACTTGTTGATTCCCCAGAAAAGCAGGATCATGACCAGTCCGGCGAGAAAGAACGGCCAGAGGGCGGGCTGTTTGCTGGTGGTTGTGGTTGCGGCGGACATCAGTTTTTGAGGGCGATGGATTGCGGCAGGCGCGGGTCGCGGAGCGGCCAGAGCGGTGCGTCGCCGAGGCGTTTCAGGAAGACAGCCGCCACCGTGCATCCGATAGCGGCGAGGCAGGCGAAATCCATCCAGCTCACGACCACGCCGGCCTTGTGCAGGGCGGGCAGCACGACGACATAAATGTCCAGCATGTGCATCAGCAGGATCCAGACCGCCATGCCACAGAGATACGCAGGCTTCCGCTTGCCGGGATTCGGAAGGAGGAGAAGGAAGGGGACGAAGAAGTGGCCGACGACGAGAGCGGTGCTGAGGATCTGCCAGCTCTCGGTGTTCCGGCGAAGGAAGTAGACGGTTTCCTCGGGGATGTTCGCATACCAGATGAGCATGTATTGGCTGAATCCGATGTAGGCCCAGAAGACGGTGAACGCGAACATGAGCTTGCCCATCGTGTGGTAGTGCTCCAGCGAGATGACACCTTCAAAATACCCGGCCCCTCGGAGGGCGGTGATCAGGAGAACCAGCACGCACATCGAACTCAGCGCGGTGCCCGCAAAGATGTAAACCCCCCACATGGTCGAGAACCAGTGGTAGTCGAGGCCCATGAGCCAGTCGATCGCCGCGAAGGTCAGGCAGACCGCAAAAAGCGGGAGACTGGCAAACGTGATCTTCCGGTTGAAGACCGTGTAGCGGGGCGCGCCGTCCTTGTCCTGAAGGATCGAGTTTGCGCGCAGCCAGGTGGAGGCGGCAGCGAAGAAGGCGAAGTAAAATGCGGCCCGGAGCCAGAAGAACCAGGGTGTCAGATACGGCCACTTTTCATCGAGGAGGATGTCCTGACCGGCGGGAACGGACATCCATTTCCAGAGCCTCGGGGCGACGAAGACCAGGGGGATGAAGAGGACGGCCATCACGAGGAGCATGCTCGCGATGTTTTCCATCTGCCGGCGCACGACCACGCTCCACTCGGCATCGACCGCGTGGTGGACAAGGATCCAGAAGAGCCCGCCCATGCAGATTGTGAAGAAGAAGGTGAAGGCGAACAGGTAGGAGAAGGCGAACTGGTCGGGGTTCGAGGCTGCGCCGAAAAAGATCGCGACGAAGGCGGCGAGCGCGGCTGCGACGAGGCCGAGGAACCGGCCCCCGACGTGCTTGTAGTCGAATGTGGTTTGTTGCTCGCTCATGGTCTATTTCTGCGCCTCCAGCGCGGCCCGCTCAGCTGGCGGCACATCGTTGATCGTGGCCCCGCCCTGGGATTTCTGGAGGGCGCGGATGTAGGCGATGATCGCCCAGCGGTCCTGTGCCTGGATGCGGTCGCCATATCCCATCATCGTGTTCTTGCCGTTGGTGATCGTGTTGAAGATCTCGCCGTCCGCCATCTGGCGGATCCTGTCCTGGTGGAGGTTTGCGATGGCGACGAGTCCGTATTTGCCGGCGATCCCGGTGCCGGCACCGGTGGCTCCGTGGCAGACCGCACAGTTGATGGTGAAGCGTTCCTGTCCGCGCGAGATCCATTCCGGTGAAATCTCAAACGGCATGCCGGTCCCCCACTGGTCGCCGATTTTGCCCGTGTCGAAATACACCGGGGCAGAGGAGAAGAAGATCTGTTTGTAGGGGCCTGTTGCCTCGCCAAGCGAGCCGTCCACCGGCTTGTGGAGCGGGATCGCATACCCCATCGGGACGGTCCCGGCGACCGGCACGCGTGCGGCTCGGCCGTCCGCGAAGAAACTACTCGCGACCTGCGCCTTCACTTTCGGCTGGTGGTCCATGTCGGGAAAAATCTCGATCGGGGAGCGCGTGGACTTGGCGCCGCGGAACCCTGCGATCGAGACCACGAGGACGACCAGCAAAGCGAAGAGAGCGAAGAAGTATTTCAGCATGTCTCAGTCTCCGTGGATGGTGGTGATGTTTGTGCCGCCGAGGGATTCGAGCAAATCCCGGACGGAGCGCTCGGAGAACTTCGGGTCGCCGGCTTCGATCGCGACGAAGAACTTGTCCTCGGTGACCTTTTTGAAGCGGTCCCAGTTGAAGAGCGCATGGTTGAGGCGCGGAAGGCCGTTCATGATCAGCATCCCGAAGACCGCAGTGAAGGCGGAGAGCAGGATCGTGAGTTCGAACATGATCGGGAAGAACGCCGGCACCGTGAAGAGGTTGGTCGGTTTTCCTGCGACGATGAGAGGATAGAGAAACGATGAAGGGCCGAATTCGAGCGTCACGGCGGTGAGGAACCCGGTGAGGCCGCCGAGGAAGACGATTTTTCCGAGCAGCGAGCGCTTCATTCCCATCGCTTCGTCCATCCCGTGAATCGGGAAGGGGGAGAAGACGTCCCAGCGCCGGAACCCGGCATCACGAATCTTCACGGCCGCACGGTAGAGGTCGCGGGCGCTCTGGAATTCGGCTGCGATGCCGAAAACGGGTGCTTCGGGATTGCCTGCGGAGTTCTTCATCAGTGGTGTGTCTCCCCGTAGTGAGGGTCCGCCTCGGGCAGGACCGCTTTGACTTCAAACATGCAGATCATCGGCAGGAACCGGATGAAGATCAGGAACAGCGTCGTGAAGAGACCGAACGTCCCGACAAACGTGCAGATGTCGACCCATGTCGGGTGGAACATCCCCCACGCGGATGGTGTGAAGTCGCGTGAGAGCGTCGTTGCGATGATCACGAAGCGCTCGAACCACATGCCCATGTTCGGGAACTGGACGATGATCCACACCCAGACGAGGTGGGTCCGGAAAAATTTGAACCAGAAGAACTGCGGGGCGACCACGTTGCAGAACATCATCGCCCAGTAGGCCCACCAGTAGGGGCCGAAGGCGCGATACCAGAACGCTGCGCGCTCGAAGGGGTTCGCACCATACCATGCAATGAAGAGCTCCATCAGGTAGGCGTAGCCGACGATCGATCCGGTGAGCAAAATGACCTTACACATCTTGTCGACGTGGTTGATCGTCACGAGGTCGTGGAGCGGCTTGTAGATCGCGCAGGCCGGAATCATGATGGTAAGCACCATCGCGAACCCGCCGAAGATCGCGCCCGCAACGAAGTAGGGAGGGAAGATCGTCGTGTGCCAGCCGGGGATGACCGAGGTCGCGAAGTCGAACGACACGACCGAGTGGACCGAGAGCACGAGCGGAGTCGAGAGGCCGGCGAGGATCAGATACGCCTTCTCGTAGTGCCTCCACTGGCGGTTGCCGCCGCGCCAGCCGAGCGCCATCACCCCGTAGACGAATTTTTTGATCTTCGTGGTGCAGCGGTCGCGGATCGTCGCGAGGTCTGGGATGAGCCCGGTATACCAGAAAAGGACGGACACAGTGAAATACGTCGAGACCGCGAACACGTCCCAGAGGAGCGGGCTGCGGAAGTTCTGCCAGATTCCGTTTGCGTTCGGCACCGGGGCCAGGAACCACGCCATCCACACGCGACCGACGTGGAGGGCCGGGTAGATGCCCGCGCAGACGACCGCGAAGAGCGTCATCGCCTCGGCCGCCCGGTTGATCGAGGTCCGCCACTTCTGGCGGGTCAGGAAAAGGATCGCCGAGATCAGGGTGCCCGCATGGCCGATGCCGATCCAGAAAACGAAATTCGTGATATCCCACGCCCAGCCGACCGGGTGGTTGTTTCCCCAGACGCCGACGCCGGTGGAGATCAGGTAGCCTAGGAGCGCGAGACACATCAGCGTCATCGGGACGGTCACCGCCATCGAGACCCACCACCACCGCGGGGTTTTATCCTCGACGATCGAGCTGATGTAGCTGCTGATCCAGCCCATCGTGCGCTGGTTGAGCACGAGCGGCGGACGGAGCACCGCCTTTTCTTCGTCGGTGACCTTTTCCTCAATCGTGGCTTCGGACATTGCTAGTGGACCTCCGATGGGTTGGTGGTTGCGGCGGATGGCTCATGAGTCCCATGGGACTTATCGGACCCATGGGTCGGATCGCCGCCATGTGAACCGCCATGCGAACCGCCGTGGGGTGCGCCGTTGGCCATGCCGACCTGGTCGGCGCCGGGCATTTTCGGGTTCGGGTTCCGGATGCGGGTGAGGTAGGTGACGCGCGGGGCGGCGTTCACATACTTGAACATCGTGTATCCGCGATCGCTCTTGCGGAGGCGTGCGACGCGGCTTTCCGGATCGGCGATGTCGCCGAAGACAATCGAATCGTTCGGGCAGGCCTGCTGGCAGGCAACCTTGAACGTGCTGACCGGCGTGTCGCTGGCGGGTGTGGGCCCGGCCTCGACGAGTCGGCCGATCTTCGCTTCCTCGATCCGCTGGATGCAGAACGTGCATTTTTCCATGACGCCTCGCATGCGGACGGTAACATTCGGGTTTTTCGCCATCTTGAGGCTGTCAGACATCCCCTTTTTGGCGAGAGGGCCCCAGTAGAGCTGGTCGAGCGGCCGCTGCTGGTAGTCGAAATAGTTGAAGCGGCGGACCTTCCACGGGCAGTTGTTCGCGCAGTAGCGGGTGCCGATGCAGCGGTTGTAGGCCATGAGGTTGAGGCCATCCTCGCTGTGGACCGTGGCGTTGACCGGGCAGACGGTTTCGCACGGCGCGTTCTCGCAGTGCTGGCACATGATCGCCTGGGCGAGCATCTCGGGATCGCCAGCCTCACTTCCTGCGAAATACCTGTCGATGCGGATCCACGCCATGTCACGGTTTTTGCGGACCTGCTCCTTGCCGACGACAGGCACGTTGTTTTCCGCCTGGCAGGCGACCACACAGGCGTTGCAGCCGGTGCAGGTGTTGAGATCAACAGTCATTCCCCATTGCTCCTTCGAAGTGAGGGCGGGGTGGGTATAGAGCGAGATATTCGGCGGGATGTGGCCGTCCATGCCCATCGTCTGGGCGAATGCGGGATTTTCCTTGTAGCGCTCGATCGTTCCCTCGCGGACAAGATCCCGGCCTTCCATGCTCCGGTGTTCCTGAGTCTGGGCCATCGGGTAGGTTTTTCCAGTAACCTTGAGGGTCACTCCCTGCGTGAAGCGGGGGGATGTGGACGAGCGGAGCGGATACGCGTCGAAGCCGACATTGTCCATCAGCGCGGAGACGCCGTTGCGTCCGTAGCCGAGCGCGATCGAGAGCGAGTCGTCCGCATGGCCGGGGGCGACGATCGCTGCGGCCTCGATGGTCGTTTTTCCGTCGCTGACCTCAACGATGTCGGCGACGAGATCGTAGTCGATCTCGTTCCCGATCTTCTCGGCGATCTCCTCGAATTTCCCGAAATTGTTCGCTTTGATGCCGAGCTTCTTTGCCGTAGCCGGGCTCACAAGAACCGCGTTGTCCCAAGTCAGTTTGGTAACGAAGTCCGGCGTCTCGAGGAGCCAGGAATTGTTGGCGTAGCGTCCGTCATCGACGCTCGAGCTTTGGAGGAAGACGAGTTCGAGCCCGTCCTTTGCTGGCTTTGCCTTGGCGGCGAGGGCGGATGCGGATGAAACGTCGAGATTGAGCGCAGCCTGCGGGAATCCGGAGCCCGGGAGGAATCCGACACGGAGGAAGGTGTTCCACAAAAGGTCCATGCTACCCGCATCGGCGACGAGTTTTTCCGGAGCGAGCTTTTCAAAGGTCGCGCGGACCAGTTCAGGTCCCTGCACCGGCCCGCTGCCGAGGAGTCTGGAGAGGATGTCCAACTCGGAGAGTCCTCCCCACAGCGGCAGGATCATCGGCTGCACGGCGGTCAGCGTGCCATCGAAGGCATAAGCGTCGCCCCATGTCTCAAGGAAATGAGCGGCCGGCACGTGCCAGCGGGAGAGCTTTGATGTTTCGTCTTCAAAGAGTCCGAGCCGGATAACATCGGGAACTTTTTTCAGGAGGGATGGAAAATCGAGGTTGGCAGGCGCGTTGTAGGCCGGGTTGCCGCCGAAGATGAAAAGTGTTTTGACGGCGCCTGCGGAAATTGCTTTGGCAAGAGCGGCGATTCCCGCGGTTGCGGGAGCGTCGCTGGTCAGGCCCAACAGGGTTGTTCCGAGGTTGCCGAGTGCACCGTTGATCGCATGGACCAGGACCTGCACTGGAGCGGGGGTTTGAGGTCCCGTCAGAACCAGTGAACGGCCGGGATTGGCGAGAAGGTCGTTCGCGCATTCCGTGACCCATGCCTCGTCCAGATGGGCTTCCTGATCCGGGAACGCACCTAGGATCGAAGCCAGATTGCCATCACCCGACTTTGCAACGATGGCCTTGGCGAGTCGAAGGGCGAACGCCCCGGTCTCGGAAGCTTTGCAGCGGAGCCGGTGGTCAGCCATTCCGCCGGTCAGAGTGTAGTGGTTCTCAACCACGTAGAGCCGGTTCATCGGAGCGCCCTTCTGGTCCGGATTGCGCCGCGCGGAAAATCCCGCTGCGTATCCGGGGCCGGTCTCGATGGGGTTCAGAAAATCGCTGTCTAGGGCGAGGATCACGTCCGCGCGCTCGAATTTCGGAAGCATCCGGACACCCTTGCCAAACGTGGCGGCGTTGGCGGCCTCAGTCTCGCTGTCGCCAAGCGGTTCGTATTCCGCCCAGATCAGGCCCGGAAAATTCTGTTCCAGTTCGCTCCGCAGACGGTCACGGGTCGGGGAGGATTTCTTCTCGGCAAGAAATGCGACCCCCTTGCCTCCGCGCTGGCTCACTGTTTTCAGGAAGGTATCAAATGCCTCCGCGTCGGCCGGCTTTCCGTTCTCGGTGATCGTTTTCGAGCGGTGCGGGTCGTAGAGATCCAGGATCGCCGCCTGTGCGAATCCGTCGGTCCCGCCCGTGCTGAACGGGTGGAGAGGGTTGCCTTCCAGCTTGATCGGTCGGCCGTCCGAGGTCGTCGCGATGAGCGGCAGCGCGCCCATCCGGCATGGCATCGACGTCGCGTAATAAAGAAATTTTCCGGGGATCGTCCACTCGACGCCCTTGGTGAACGGAACGAGATGCGCCTCCGGCCTGCGGCAGCCGGTGAGACCGACTCCCGCCAGGGCCATCGAGGCACCCATCAATTTCAAAAAGTCGCGCTTCGAGAGCCCGCTGTCCTCGTAAACATCCGCGCCGCGCGGAAATTCCTGTTCGAGGTGCTTGGCGAATTCCGGGTCGTTTTCGAGCTCGCGGAGACTGCGCCAGATATTCGGCTGCGCTTCGCGTGGAGGATGGTTCGAGATCCGTTTCATCGGTGACATCCTCCGCAGGTGACCGGCGGGTTCACTTCCCACTCCTCTTTGAATTTCATACCTATCTCACGCTGGTTTTCGCCTGCCGCCGGTTTCCAGTTCATGTTGAAGACCTCGCCCGGCGGACGCAGGAAATTCTCCGGCGCGCGGTGGCAGTCGAGGCACCACGACATGCTCTGCGGCTTGTCCTGCCACACGGTCTGCATCGCGTTGACCGCGCCGTGGCAGCTGAAGCAGCTCACCCCGCGGTTCACATGCACCGCATGGTTGAAATACGAATAATCCGGCAGCTTGTGAATGCGCACCCAGTTCACCGGCCGGCCGGTCTTCCAGCTCTCCCTCACCGCCTCGAGCTTCGGGCTCGTCGCGCGGATCTGCGTGTGGCACGCCATGCAGGTCTGTGTGGACGGAACATTCGAGTGCGATGCGACCTCGACGAAACTGTGACAATACCGGCAGTCCATCCCCAACTGCTCGACGTGGAGCGTGTGTGAAAAAGGAACCGGTTGCGTCGGCATGAATCCGACCCGCGTGTATTTCGGGGTGAAGTAATACCAGATCCCGCCAATGACGAATGCGCCGATCACGGCAAGACAGATCACCAGCTTCAGCGGGATCCAGTTCGTCCACTTTGGGAAAAAGTTTGCCATGAATCAGGGCGTCCCGACCGCTGCGCAACCCGTCGGGTTCGCACGGCAAATATTTTTCTTTCCGAAAGTTGTGACGCAGAGCAAAGACGGATACATGGTCAGGGCAGGTGGCGAGGGTGCAAAATCCCCCTCGCGCCTGTCAACAGATTCGATAAAATTTCTTTTTGCCATGACAAACCGCCTCGTGTTACCGCTGCTTCTCGGCTTTTTGGCCCCGCTGCTTGCGATCGACATCGCGCAGCCGGAGCTTCCCACGGCCACCCTGCGTGTCGGAAAGCTGGCTGTCCGCGCCGAAATTGCCGACGACGACAACGAGCGCACAGCCGGTTTGATGTTCCGCGAGTCCCTCGGCTCGGACTCCGGAATGCTCTTCGTGATGCCATCGACCGGCCCCGCCGGATTCTGGATGAAAAACACGCTGATTCCGCTCTCGATCGCCTACATCGGTCCGGACGGCACGATTTTGGAAATCCACGACATGCAGCCGAAAAGCGAGAAGGCGATCCGCAGCGCGTTCCCCACGGTTTCCTACGCCCTCGAAATGTCGCAGGGCTGGTTCGCAAAAAACAACATCTGGCCCGGAGAGAGAATCACGGGTCTTCCCCCGCTGCCGAGAGAATAGGACCCGGCTGCGCGGGAGTTTTGTTAGGGCGTGCGGTTCGCCGTGATGCTGACCGAGCCAAGGACGCCCGTGTGGTCCGAGAGCGGAATAAAGTCGCGTCCGCTCTGCACCGAACCCTGGAGCGGTAGGCTTTCTTTTTTTGTAAATGAGAAGTCCGGGCTCCGTATTGCCATGATGTAGTCGATCCTGGAGAGCTGATCCGCAACCGGGGTGAGCCCGGCTGACCGGATGCAGCGGAGCCAGCCGGGATCACTCAGCGTGTGGTTGAGATCGCCGAGCAGGAGGGTCGGTTGGTGAGAGGCGCCTGCGGCAGCGACAAAGACCATCAGCTCGTTGAGCTGGCTTTGCCGGACCGCCTTGTAGTGGTCGCCCCGGTATCTCGCGTGGAGGTGGGTATTGATCACCTGGATGTCGCCGAACCCGGGAACGGCGATTGTGGTCTGCCCGGCTCCCTTGCCCGCCCACCAGTCGGGGTGCCGCAATGCCAGGGGATTTCCGCCCCGGGAATACTGGTGGAATGAGGTGTTGGTGATGGGATGGCGGCTCACGGTGAGCAGCCCGCTCCCGAAGGCTCCGCTCCGGAAATAGTGGTGATAAGGAAGCCCCGCCTTCGCGAGGATGCCGCACATCAGCTCGCGGTCCGGCTTATGAAATGCCTCCTGAAATGCCACCACATCGGCGTGTGAGGCGCCCACAAGTTCCGCAATCGCCGCCGCACGCTTCCGGTGTTCACTGGTAAAATAGGGAATCCCATGGATGTTGAATGTCACCAGCCGCAGGGTCACGCTCCGGCTCGAACCGCCTGCCGCCGGGGCATGCGGCTCACCGCCCGGATCGCTGGCGTGGGAGTTCAAGACCAGAAGGAGGAGGAATGGAAGGCAGCGAAGCCGGTGCGGCAGCAAGTCGCGTTTCATCACTTCGTTTTTCGCCCGCTTCGTGGGTTCAGCACGGGCTTCCGCTTCGCTTTGGCCAGAACTCCGATCCGGGGATCCCGCTGGCGGACCAGTTCGACAAGCTGAGCGGCTGATTTTTCAAATCCGTCTGTTTTTTCCGGAAGGCAAAGCCACTTGGGCAGGACCGCGTGAGGAGCCAGCACTGGAAATTCCTTTTTCAGCGACGCGTGGTGGCAGTGGTCAGTGCAGACGAGCATTCCGCGCCATGGTTCGTCCTTTGAAACAAAGAAGAGCACCAGCCGGCCATCAAGATAGACTGCCCTGCCGCCGAACATCGGGGACAGGATGAATCCCGGATCTTCTTCAAGAGGTTCCCAAAGCCATTGGAGTGGATGTGACTTCGCCACCGTGACGAGCGGACCGCGTCGCGGTCCCTTCAGAGAAGAGCCGTCTGCCCCGGATCGAACGGCACGCTTTCGTCTGGGGTCGGCACACATGCGGGATCGGGAACTACATTTTGAGCCGCATCTGCCCCATGGCATTGATCGTGCAGTCGGCTTTTGAAATTCCGATCCAGTAACGCAACACCGGTAGGCCGGCTGTCAGTGACAGGATCGCAAAGAGAGTTGTGCCAAGCGCCCCGAACAGAGCGAACAACACATATTCCAAAGCCCGTGATTCGCCCATGAAACTCTCCATCCCGATATTCAGTCCAAGACCGATCGGGACCGAATAAAAAATCGCCCGGAGAAGCACGGCGCGGACGGTCGAGTTGTCGGGAGCGCGGAAAAAAAGCAAAACGCCCACGCACAATCCGATGAACCCGCAGATCAGAAAACTCCCTGCCATTGTGGCGGGTTGAACATGAACCAGCGCATCCATGGCTCAATATAGAGCCGTTTCCGGATTTTACCAAACATGCTTTCGCCGCAGCGCAGCCCGGCCGGGATCCATCTTGTTCTCCACGCCGGGCTTCTCTAAAATCATCGGGGCCATCTGACGACGTCGTCTCTGGAGCTGCCACTTCGAAGCTGCGGCGCAAAGGCATGCTGGCCGTGAGCAGCAAACCAATCATGAACACACAAGAAAACACGGCGGACTTCTCCAGCGCTATCGATTACTCGATCCGGATTCGAAAGCTCTACAACGAACTCGAGGAGCGGAACCATGGAGGACCCTGGACGAACCAGGAAGATGTGATCGGTTTTGTGCACGACGTCGGCGAACTCGGGCGCATGGTGATGGCGGCTGAGGGAAGGTGGGTCTATCCGGGCGAACTTCGCGAAGACCTGGCTGACAAGTGGGCGGAATGCCTCTGGTGGCTTTTTGTGCTTTCCGATCGCCTCGGCATAGACGGCAGCGCCGCCTTCACTTCGAAAATGAGGGAATTGGAAGCCGGTCTTTCTGCGAGCTTGAAGCAAGCCGGGAAGTAATTCCTAGCGCACGGAATGTCGCGGCGCGCCGGGACGTCACGCCCTACCATGGGGCAAAGGTTGGGTCGGGCCTCCGGATCGACCGCAGGCAGATCAGATGGCCGCTTCGAATTCGCGCAGGCAGGCGCGGAGCCCGCGAGGGTCGCGGAGGAGGGAAGTTCCCACGAGCGCGGCATGGAATTTTTCGCGCACCCCGTCAAGAGTTGCGGCGGCTATCCCGCTCTCGGCCACTCGGATGCAGCCGGATGGCAACCGGTCCGCCAGTTCGAAGACGCCGAGGTCGATACTGAAATCTTTTTCCGAGGACCCGGACGCGCCCACAAATCCGGACTCCGATTTGAATTTCCGGCTGTTGATCCCGACAATGCGGGCGTCCGCGGGCAGCGTCCCGATTTCCTCGACGGTGTGAATCTCGAAGAGCGCCTCCATCCCGAGCTCGCGTGCCAGATCGTAGAAACCCTTCAGCCGCGCTGAATCGAGAACGTTCGCCATGAGAAGGATGGCATCCGCGCCGAACGCACGCGCCTCGCGGATCTGGTATTCGTCCACCATGAAGTCTTTTCGCAGAACAGGCTGCGTCACCACGCGGCGGACCGCCTTGAGCCGATCGATGTCCATGCCGAAATGCCGGAAGTTCGTGAGCACCGAGACGGCGCGCACGACCGGGGATTCCGCATAGGCGCCGGCTGCCTCGCGCACGTTTTCCTCCCGCATCGGGCCGACGCTCGGAGAGCGCTCCTTGATCTCGGCGATGAGCCCGAACGGTCTGTTGAGAGCTGCATGAAAATCCCGCGGAGGTGGCGCGTCCGCGCACATCGCCCGCACGTCGGACGGGGTCCGCACAAGCTTTGCGGCGGACACCTCATCACGCACGTCGTCCAGAATTGTATCAAGAATTGTCTTCATCGCGTTGCTCAAACCTCCTGCTTACCCTGAGAGACGGGCATTTGCCACCCCCGACTTTGTTCGTCCACCTGACTCGCAGTTCCCGTCCGGACGTGTGCTGCCGGAGTTTTTCTGCAACCGATCCGGAGGCGTGGGGTTGAATGGCTACCATGATCCGGTTTTTCACCCCGTTTGTTCGATGGAACGTCTTGTGGCAAGCTGGAGTTGTCCTTCTTGCCCTGTCCGCCTGTGGACAGGACAAACACGGACAGCCTGCAGGCGCACCCCGCCCGAACATCATCCTCATATATTCGGACGATATTGGTATTGGTGACATCCATTGCATGGGAGGGCCGTTCAGCACGCCGAATATCGATGCGCTGGCGAAAGGGGGGATGCTTTTTGAAAACTGTTACTCGACGCCTCTGTGCGGTCCCTCGCGCTGTCAGACGCTGACCGGGCGGTATCCGTTCCGCACCGGGCTGATCAACAATGACAGCGCAAACGCCATCCAGCCGGATCGCGAGGTGATGATCCCGACCGTGCTGAAGAAAGCCGGCTATGCGACCGCGTGTTCCGGCAAGTGGGGACAGATGTCGCTCGGGCCGATCGAGTGGGGATTTGACGAATCAATGATGTTCAGCAACGGCAAAGGCGGGCGCTACTGGCTCGACACGGCGAATGGCGAATACCTGCTCAACGACAAGCCAACCGCCGCCCCCGGCAAGTATTTTCCGGACCTCTCGCATGAATATGTCGTCGACTTCATCGAGAGGCATAAGGACGGGCCGTTCTTCGTTTACTACCCGATGTCGCATTCACATGGTCCGATCCTGCCCACTCCCGACAGCAAGCCCGGAGCCGACGCAAACCGCCTTTACGCCGACAACATCGAATACATGGACAAGCTTGTCGGCCGGCTCATGGGCGAGCTGGACCGGCTGCATCTGCGCGAGAAAACGCTGGTGATTTTTACCGGAGACAACGGCACGGCCGGCTACGGAATCAAAGCGGGTGCGAATGTCAACGGCCGTCCCATCAGCGGGCAGAAGGGCACAATGCTCGAGGGCGGCAGCCGGGTCCCATTGGTCGCCAACTGGCCCGGCACGACACCTGCAGGGACGGTCAACCGGGACCTTATCGATTTCAGCGATTTCTTCGCCACTTTCGCCAGCCTGACGGGAGCGCCGCTCCCGGAGGGGATCGTCCTGGACAGCCGCAGTTTCGCATCGCAGATCGAGGGACGGAAAGGCGAGCCGCGCGACTGGGTCTATGTGGAACTCAACGGCAATTCCTACGTTCGCGACGCCCGCTTCAAATTGACCAACAAGGGAGAGATGTTTGACCTTTCAAACGCCCCTTTTGAAGAAAAACCTGTCGCCGCGGATTCGACCGACAGCGCCGCGCTGGCCGCCCGCCCGGCACTTCAGAAAGTCCTCGATGACCATCCGGCGGCACCCGGCAAGGAAAACAACAAGAAGGCAAAGAAGAAGGCGAAAAAGAAAGCCCGCCGGAGCGCTTAGTTCTGCTGAGTCTTGCTTCTACTCTCCAGCGGGAGGCGTGTCGTTTTTCGGATAGCTGCCGAGGACTTTGACGGCACGGCATTTTTTTGAAAGCTCGCGGAAGAGGTCCTTGAGCTGGAGCTCGCGGGTATGCCCGTCGGCCTCGACAAAAAAGAAGATGTCGTTGCTTCCCTTCGGAGCCGGCCGGTTGGCAAAGTGGTTCAGATTGATGTCGAGTTCCTTGAATGGCTCGAGCGCCGACACAAGAGTCCCCGGCTTGTCTTCAATCCGGAGCATCAGCATCGTCTGGTCGTGGCCGGAGGGGGCGTTCGCCTGGCGCCCGACAACGAGGTAGCGGGCGGAGATGCGCGAATCTGCGGAATCGGGAATCACCTCGGCACAGATCGAGAGATCGGTCTCCGCCAGCGCGTCGAGGGTCTGGTTGACCAGACCGTGCGAGGGATCCTCCAGCGGGATCACTCCGCAATCGGCCTGGTCGGAGGCGACTTCTTCCAAAACGCCGGCAATCTCGGCGGAAAATGTGTAGCGGACACTCGAGCCGAACTTTCCCAGTGCCGCCTGATAAGATGGGCTTCCAATCGGTCCGACGCAGGCGATGGCGACATCCTTTTCCACAGCGAGGGCGGCGGACATGATCTCGCGGTAGATTGCCCGGATCGCTTCGGGCCGCAGCGGGCCCTCGCTGCGTTCAACCAGGCTGCGGAGGAGCTTCATCTCCCGGTCGGGCGAATAGATCGGGAGGCTCTCCCGGCTCTTGATGACCCCGATCTCGCGGGCGATCGTCGTCCGCTCGTTGAGGAGCTTCAGGAGCTCGCCGTCGATGGAATCAATCCGCTGCCGCAGCTCGGCAAGATCGCTCATTTGACTTCCTCGTCTCCGGTTCCGGCGGGCTCTGCCGGCTCAGGGATTTCTTCAACCGGCTGTTGGGATTCGTCCGGCGGCGGTTCTGCGGCAGGCGGATCGCCTGCAAATGGAAGTTCAGGGGTGCCTTCCTCGGCGGCCGCTTCTGTAACAGGCGGCGCTGCCGTCGGGAGGGCGATCCGGCGCAACTCGCCTGCATTCGGCAAATCGTCGAGATCCTTCAACCCGAAATGCTCCATGAAATATTGTGTCGTCTCGTAGAGAAGCGGCCGACCGGGAACCTCTGAACGACCAGCAATGCGGACCAGCCCGCGGTCGAGGAGCGTCTGCATCACGCCGTCCACTGCCACACCACGTACCGCCTCGATGTCTGCGCGCGTGATCGGCTGGCGGTAGGCGATGATCGCCAGGGTCTCCAGCGCGGGCGCGCTCAGCTTCGCCGAGCGGTTCTCCGGGAAGAGCTGGCGGAGCCACGGCGAAAAATCCGCGCGGGTGACAAGCTGCCATCCGGCCGCGCTCTCGCGGACTTCAAAGGCGCGGTTGGTTTCACGATATTCGTCTTCCAGCCGGTGGATCGCCTCGACGATGTCGTCCTGCTTCAGCTTGGCGTAACAGGCGACGAGCGGGTTTTCCTTTGCGCCGTCGGCGGCTCCTTTGCAGATGCCCGAAAGCTCCTTGACTGAGACCGGCTTTTGGGAGGCGAAGAGGATCGCCTCCAGGATGCGGTGGAGTGGAAATTCTTCGCTCATGCCCCGAAAAACAAAGGTGTTGAGTTTTCTGCGCGGTCGATCCAGATCTCGCCGCACTGGGATTCCTGGCGCACGCGCAGTTGCTTGAGGCGGATGAGCTCGAGCATCGCGAGGAACGTCACCACGATCTCCGCACGGCTCGCCACATCCGCAAATAATTCTTCAAATCGCATCGAGACCCCACTCGACGTGACCTTCAGGAGATAGTCAATCTTTTCGGAAACCGTGAAGTTCTCCTCGAAGATTTCGCGGAGATCCTCGGTCTTTTTGTCGAGCCGTTTGAGGATCTTCTGGAAGGCATGGATCAGGTCGAAGATCCCGACCTCCTCGACGAGCAGGTTTTCCGCCATTTCGGGGACGACCGGAACCCGCGGGAACAGGTTCTCTTGCAGGGCCTCGATGTCGCGCAGACGGGCCGCTGCCTCCTTGAATTTCTTGTATTCGATCAGCTGGCGGATGAGCTCCCACCGGGGATCGTCCTCCTCCGCGTCCTCCTCGGCCATCTGCTGGTCGACGGGCAGGAGTGTCCGGCTCTTGATGTAGAGCAGGTTCGCCGCCATCACGATGAATTCCCCGGCCAGCTCGATGTTGAGGACCTGGAAGGCCTCCATGTAGCCGAGGTATTGCTTCGTGATGCGCTCGATCGAAATGTCGTAAATGTCGACCTCATCGCGCTTGATGAGGTAGAGCAGGAGATCGAGCGGCCCCTCGAAGACGTCGAGTTTGACCTTGTAGTCTTCCACCTGGGATTATCGCCGGCGGAACCCGCGCTTCGCTGCCTCGCGCTCGAGCTGGGTCAGGTGTTTCTTGTGGTCCTTCCGGCGGGTCTTCCGCTTGCTGAGCTGGGCAGCGAGCTTGTGGACGACCTTGTCGATGGCGGCGTAGAGATCCTTCTCGTGATCCTCGCAGAAAATGTCCGGCCCCGGGACCGCGAGGTGGACTTTCACCACAAACGGTTTGCTTTTGTTGTTCTGGTCGTGAAGGAGGACGATATGGGCCGCCAGGATCTGCTCGCCGTGTACCTCCAGGTGCGTCATTTTCTCGGCAAGGAACGAGTGGATCGCTCCCGTCAGTGCGATGTTGCGGGGACTCAGATGGATTTGCATATCCATATCTTGGCGCGGGAGCGGGTCGCGTGCCAGCAAAAAGCGGGGAGGAGGCTCAGTGCGCCAGGACAAGCTTCAGTCCGCCAGCCAGCGAAAATGCGATCATCAGCCACTCGAAGGCAGCCTGGTTGATTTTTCCCAGGAAAAAACGTCCGGCCGCCACCCCGGCCACGATGCCGGGCACGAGGATCAGGTTCAGGAGCAGCGAGTGTCCGTTGATCAGGCCGAGCGACGCGCTGAAAGGGACCTTGATCACGTTGACGATAAAAAAGAACCACGCGGCGGTTCCCACAAACTCGTATTTCGGAAGCCGGCATGCCAGCAGGTAGATTGTCATCACCGCGCCGGCCGCATTGGCCAGCATGGTCGTCACCCCGGCCGTCCAGCCGAGCGGCCACGCGATCGAGGGGTGCTCAGCCGCTGCCGCCGAGAGCCGCCCGGACACCTTTTGCACAACCGTGAGCACGACGAGGACAATCACCATCCACCCGATCAGCGGCCCAAAAACCTGAGCGGAGAGGTGCGGCATCATCAGCCATCCGCTCACGATCCCCAGGATCGCTGCCGGCAGCATTTTGACGAGGTGCCGCCAGACGGTGAACTGCCGGAAGGCGTGGATGGCGAACACGTCGGCCACGATCAGCAGGGGGAGCACCGCGCCGGTTGACTCGCGGGCGGGCATCACCTGCGCCATCAGGAGCACGGCGATCATTCCCACGCCGCCAAATCCGGTCTTGCTCAGGCCGATACAAATTGCCGCACCATAGGCGAGCACCCATTGCCAGGGAGATTCCAGCATCCCCAATGCTGGATGGAATCCGTGCCGGTGTCGATCGACGATGCGCGAAAATTCGAGCCGGAACAGTTCCATAATCTGTCAGCTTGCGGAATGGCGGGTCATCCCGCATGGTAACCGTCATTATCCAACGCGGGGCCGTGTCGGCGCCTGCGGCGAAAAATTTGACATAACGCATGAACACATCGCTCTCCGCCCGTTCAAACGAGGCGCTGATTGAACGGAATTACGAACGCTGGCTGGAGGACCGCCATTCGGTGGAAGCCGACTGGGCGTCATTTTTTGAAGGGTTCGAGCTGGGATATGCCCGGAGCCACAAAAACGGAACCGAGGCGCCGGACGAGCCGGCGGAGGGAGCGGTCGCGCCGTCGCTGCAGACGCGGGTTGATGCGCTTGTCTATGCCTACCGGACGATGGGTCACTCGATGGCCCACGTGGATCCGCTCAGCGACAAGCCCAGGGAAAACCCGCTCCTCAGCATCCGCGAGATGGGTTTTGTGGAAAAGGATCTCGACCTGCTCGTGTCATCGCGCTTCTTCCGCGACGACCGCAAGATGACGCTGCGGGAAATGATCGCCGACCTGCAGGCGACGTATTGCGGGACGATCGGCGCCGAGTTTGTCCACATCCAGAACCCGAAGGTGCGCAACTGGGTCCGCGACCGGATCGAGAACCGCACGGCCGGCGACCTCAACACCCCGGAATCCCACAGGGACATCCTCCGGAAAATTTTCGAGGCGGAGACATTCGAGTCGTTCATCCACACGAAGTATGTCGGGCAGAAGCGGTTTTCGCTCGAAGGCGGCGAGTCGCTCATCCTCGCGCTCGATGCGGTCCTGCAATCCAGCGAGGCGCGCGGGATCCACGAGCTCGTGATCGGCATGGCCCACCGCGGGCGGCTGAATGTTCTGGGAAATTTCCTGAACAAGCCGCTGCAGGTGATCTTCAACGAATTCCAGGACAACTTCATCCCCGAGCTTGTCGGCGGCAACGGGGATGTCAAATACCACCTCGGCTACCAGACGACGCGCACGCTGAAGAGCGGCCACAATCTCGACATCCGGCTGGCCGCCAACCCGAGCCACCTCGAGGCGGTGGATCCGGTCGTGCAGGGCAAGGCCCGCGCCCGGCAGCGCATCCTCGGCGACACGGCGGAGCGCAAGAAAGTCGTGCCGATCCTCATCCATGGCGATGCGGCATTCATCGGCCAGGGGATCGTTGCGGAGGTGTTCAACATGTCGCAGCTCCCCGGCTACCGCACCGGCGGGACCCTCCACTTCGTGGTGAACAACCAAATCGGCTTCACCACGATTCCGGCTGACGGACGCTCCACGATGTATTGTACCGACATCGCCAAGATGATCGAGGCCCCTGTCTTCCACGTGAATGGCGAGGATCCGATCGCGGTCATCGAGGTCGCCCGGATGGCGATCGAGTTCCGGCAGGCATTCGGCCGCGATGTCGTGGTGGATATTTATTGCTACCGCCGCCACGGTCACAACGAGACCGACGAGCCGAGCTTCACCCAGCCGGACCTCTACAACACGATCAAAAACCACCCGCTTCTCAGCGCGAAGTTCGCCGCGCAGGCGGCTGCGGCCGGAACCGTGAGCGCGGAGGAAGCCGCCGGGATTAAGGCGGAATCGCTCGCCGAGCTCGAGGCCGCGCTCGTCGAGGCAAAGAAACCGCTGGATTCCCAGAAGAGCGAGTTCGCGGGATCGACCGCGATTTTCCAGCCGCCCTACACGCACGAGCCCGCGAACACGGCGATTTCCGGAGCCATGCTCGAGCAGCTTGTCAAGGCGCTGACCACTGTGCCGGACGACTTCCATGTCGTGCCGAAAATCAAGCGCACCGTGCTCGACCGGCGGCTGCAGGTCTGGAAAGACGGCGGACCGTATGACTGGGGGTTTGCGGAGCTGCTGGCGTTCGGCTCGCTCATGCTCGAGAATACGCCGGTCCGGCTCTCCGGGCAGGACAGCCGGCGCGGCACATTCAGCCACCGGAACTCCGTGCTCTATGACGAGGTGAACCGCGAGCGGTATTATGTCCCGCTCATGAACATCGCTCCGAAGCAGGAACGGTTCTGCGTCTACAACAGCCCGCTCTCGGAATATGCCGTGCTCGGCTTCGACTACGGCTATTCGATGGATTTCCCATCGATGCTCTGCATCTGGGAGGCCCAGTTCGGAGATTTTGCCAACGGCGCGCAGATCATCATCGACCAATTCATCGCGTCCGCCGAATCGAAGTGGCGGCGGCCGAGCTCGATCGTGATGCTCCTGCCGCACGGATACGAGGGCCAAGGCCCGGAGCATTCGAGCGCACGGCTGGAACGCTTTCTCCAGCTCTGCGCCGAGGACAACATGCAGGTCTGCAACCTCACGACCCCAGCGCAATACTTCCATGCGCTGCGCCGCCAGATCCACCGCGGGTTCCGCAAGCCGCTCGTCATCATGACGCCGAAGAGCCTCCTTCGATCGGAGGATGCCGTCTCCCGGACGGAGGATTTCACAAACTCCCGTTTTTTCGAGATCCTCGACGACCAGTCGGTCACCGCTCCGGAAAAGGTAACGAGGATCGTCTTCTGCTCGGGCAAGGTTTGCTACGACCTCGTTCGCGGACGCAAGGAAGCCGGGCAGGAGGAAACGACGGCGATCATCCGCATCGAGCAGCTCTACCCGCTCTACGGGGAAAAGCTCGTGCGCATCGCCCGACGGTATCCGAATGCGCGCCGCTACGTCTGGTGCCAGGAGGAACCCGAGAACATGGGCGCATGGAATTTCATCGCCCCGAAGATTGCCGGGCTCGTCGGCTCGCTCATCGGCTACGCGGGGCGACCGGAAAGCGCCAGCACCGCGGCCGGATCTCTGGGCACGCACAAAGCCCAGCAAGCCGCGCTGGTCAAACAGGCGTTCGAGGTGTAAATCCCATCCCGATGAACATCGAAGTGAAAGTCCCTGCCGTCGGAGAATCGATCTCCTCTGGCGTCCTCTCCGTCTGGCACAAAAAAGAAGGCGACCTTGTCCGCAAGGACGACATTCTTTTCACGCTCGAGACCGACAAGGTTTCCCAGGAAGTCACCGCTCCGGAAGCGGGCGTCGTCCACGTCAGGGTGGCCGAGGGGGATGAGGTGAAGATCGGACAGGTCGTGGCCGAGATCGAGCCTTCCGCAGCCAAACAGCCCGCTCCCGAAATTCCCGCAGCCAAAGCCGCTCCCCAGCCGCAGGCTGCAACACCTCCCGCACCCGCGCCGTCTCCGGCCGCTCCCGCCGTGCCGGCTGCGACATTTTCCTCGATGGCCCCCTCCACGCCGTCCGCTCCCGAGTCCCGCTCGGTCCGGAAAAAGCTCTCGCCGCTCCGTAGGAAAATCGCGGCGCAGCTCGTCATGGCCCAGCATA
>Ga0247840_10000978_pt1 | contig 57444 bp, 53 predicted proteins | sample LaCruzMarch2015__FD_192404 | JGI IMG/M metagenome (GOLD analysis project Ga0247840, IMG submission 192404) | Freshwater microbial communities from meromictic Lake La Cruz, Castile-La Mancha, Spain - LaCruzMarch2015_17m | ecosystem: Environmental > Aquatic > Freshwater > Lake | place: Spain... | reverse complement strand
TAGCGGAGCTGTATCTTATGTATGGGACAATAGTGTAGTTGATGGTGTTTCATTTGTACCAGTTGCTACAACTTTATATACCGTAACAGGAACCGATGCAAATGGCTGTGTAAATACTGCAACAGTAAATGTAGTAGTAAATCCACTACCAACTGTAGTTGCAAATACGAATCATGCAGTAGTATGTGCTGGTTCAAGTGTAACATTAACAGGAAGTGGAGCAGTATCTTATGTATGGGATAACAGTGTAGTTGATGGAGTTTCATTTGTTCCGTATGCAACAAATACATATACCGTAACTGGAACCGATGGAAATGGATGTGAAAATACCGCTACAGTAGAAGTAGTAGTAAATTCATTACCAATCGTAGTAGCTAACACAACTCATGCAGCAGTATGTGCAGGATCAAGTGTAACTTTAACCGGCGACGGAGCAGTATCTTATGTATGGGATAACAGTGTAGTTGATGGTGTTTCATTTATACCAGTTGCTACTACTTTATATACCGTAACTGGAACCGATGGAAATGGATGTGTAAATACCGCAACAGTAAATGTAGTAGTAAATTCATTACCAACAGTATTAGCTAACACAAATTATGCAGCAGTATGTGCTGGATCAAGTGTAACTTTAACAGGCGACGGTGCAGTATCTTATGTATGGGATAACAGTGTAGTTGATGGCGTTGCGTTTGTACCAAGTACAACTGCGACTTATACCGTAATCGGAACCGATGCAAATGGATGTGAAAATACCGCTACAGTAGAAGTAGTTGTAAATTCATTACCAACTGTAGTTGCGAATACAACTCATGCAGCAGTATGTTCAGGATCAAGTGTAACTTTAACTGGTGACGGAGCTTTATCTTATGTATGGGATAACAGCGTAGTTGACGGAGTATCTTTTGTACCAAGTGTAACTAATACCTATACTGTAACAGGAACTGATGTGAATGGATGTGTAAATACCGCTACAGTAGAAGTAGTAGTAAATTCATTACCAACAGTATTAGCTCATTCAATAGGAGCACCTGTATGTAGTGGAGGCAGTGTAACATTATACGGAAGTGGTACAGTTTCTTATACATGGAATTATGGAGTAATAGATAATACACCATTTGTTCCAGTAGTAACCAGAAGCTATATCGTAACAGGTACCGATGTTAATGGATGTACAAATACAGCATCAATAAGTGTTATTGTTAAACGTATTCCAACAATAACAGGAACAACGCCAGCATCAAGATGTGGAGATGGAAGTGTAACCTTAGGAGCATCCGTAACGTTTGTTACAGATAATGTAAATTGGTACACTTTAGCAACAGGAGGAACTTCTGTAAATACAGGAACTTCTTATATAACACCAACTCTTACAGGAACTACAAATTATTATGTAGATGCAACAGCAAATGGATGTACAACAGCTTCAAGAACTTTAGTTGTTGCCACCATAAATGCTATACCAACCATAACAAGCACTACACCAGCTTCACTTTGTGGAAATGGTAGTGTAACAATAGGTGCAACAGCATCAGATGGAATCATTAACTGGTATGCTAATCCTTCAGGAGGCAGTATATTAGGAACAGGAACATCTTATGCAACACCAAATATTTCAGAAACAACAACCTATTATGCAGAAGTAGTTAGTGCACAAGGATGTGTTTCTACATCACGCACAGCTGTAACCGCAACAATACATGCTTTACCAAATGTAGTTGCCAATACAACTGCAACATCTGTATGTTTAGGTGGAAGTGTAACCTTAACTGGTAGCGGAGCTGTATCTTATGTATGGGATAATGGAGTAACCGATGGTTTATCATTTATGCCAAGTAGTACACAAGAATATATGGTAACAGGAACCGATGCAAATGGATGTGAAAATATCGCATTTGTAGAAGTAGTTGTAACAACATTACCAACAGCAAGTATTTCTTATACAGGCTCACCATGGTGTAGTTCAGCAGCAGCACAAACTGTTACCTTAAACGGCACAGCTTCTTATACAGGAGGTACTTATAGCTCAACAAGTGGTTTAACTATTACTCCTTCAACAGGAATGATAGATCCAACCACAAGTACAGCAGGTAATTATACAGTTACTTATACTTTAGCTGCTGAAGGTGGATGTTCTGCCGTAACAGCAACGACAGATGTAACAATAACTGCTTTACCAACAGCTACCATATCTTATGCAGGTAGTCCATTCTGTTCTTCAGATATAACTTCACACGCAGTTACATTTGCAGGAACAACAGGAGGTACTTATAGCGCAATTCCAACAGGATTAACTATTGATTTAGGAACGGGAGAAATTACAGCAAGTACAAGTATAGCTCAAGATTATACAGTTAGTTATACAATTGCAGCTGCTGATGGTTGTCCTGCAGTAACTGCAGATGCTTTAGTATCTGTAAGTTCAACTCCTATGCCAAGTGGTTTGACAACACAGTCATTCTGCCTTGGATCACCAGCAACAGTTGCTGATTTAACAGCTACTGGAATGGGAATACAATGGTATTCTGCTTCAACAGGAGGAACCTTATACACAAGCTCAACAGTTTTGGTAGATGGAGATCATTATTTTGCAAGTCAAACTATCAATGGTTGCGAAAGTTCAGAAAGGTTAGAAGTTGTGGTAACTCTCAACACACCACCTACTGTAACAGCTCAAGCATCAGCAACCACTGTATGTTCAGGAACCGGCGTTATATTAACCGGAGTTGGAACAAGTGGAGTAGTTTATACATGGGATAATGGAGTAACAGATGGTGTTTCATTTAATGCAACTACCACTACTACTTATACAGTAATTGGTACATTGAATGGTTGCCAGAATACAGCAAGTATAACGATTAATGTAAATCCAACACCACCAGTAAATCCTATTACAGGAACAGCTGTATTGTGTGCAGGTACATTAAATTCAGCTTATTCTGTAGAAATTCATACTTACGGCCAACCATTGCCTCCGGGTAGTGGACATGGTTCAGGTGATGACCAACCAGATGGTGCTGTGAATAATTATTCATGGTCTTATACAGGAACAGGAGTTAGTTTTAGTTCAACAACAGGCAATGCAGTTACCATTTCTTATGCACCAGATGCAACAAGTGGAGATTTAATTGTAATTGAAACAATTCCTGGTGGTTGTTCTTATACTAATATTCTTTCTATTACTGTAAATACTTTACCAATAGCAATGGTAAGTGGTTCTGCTACAATAAATACTACTGAAACAGCAACTGTAACAGGTGCAACAGCTATTAACGGAACAATTTTGTGGTCGCATAATGGAAGTGGCGTTTTAACAAACGAAACTACATTAACTCCTACATATACTCCTGTAGCTGCTGACGCAGGAAACACTGTTGTTTTAACAATGACCGTTACAAACAGCTGTGGTTCTGCAACTGCTACTTATGATGTAAATGTAATATCTGCTGATTTAGTAGTTAATACAAAAGTAAAATTACAAGGTGCGTATCTGTATTGTGCTCCATTTATGTGCACAAGTTTATTAGATAATGCTCTAATACCAGCTAATCAACCTTACGTTGATGCTCCTTGGAGTTATACAGGAACAGAATCATTAAGTTCATTCCCAACTAATATGGTTGACTGGGTTTTGGTTGAACTTCGCACAGGAATTGCTAAAGCAGATGCAGTAGCAATGCGTGCTGGTGTTTTACTCAGCGATGGAAGTATTGTTGATATTGATGGAGGTGCTTTAAAATTCACCGGACTTAATTTCGATAACTACTATGTTGTTATTTATCATAGAAATCATCTTGCTATTATGAGTGCTAATGCTGTACCTTTATCTGGTACAAGTGCTTTATACGATTTCACATCTAGCATTACTCAAAGCTATGCCGATCCAGGTTTAGGAATTTCTCCTATGGCTGATTTAGGTGATGGTAGCTGGGGTATGTTTGCTGGTGATGGCAATGCTGATGGTTCTATTGATATAAATGATCTCTTTGATGTATATTATAATCAAGTTGATACTCAAGGATATTTGTCAGGGGACTGGAATCTTGATACCAGTGTTGATGTAAATGATCTTTTTGATGCGTATTATATCAATGTTGATTTACAAACAAATGTTCCATTTTAATGTTATATTCTAAACAAATAAATTTTAAGAAAATGAATAAACAAATAAAATTTTTATCTTTACTACTGTTTATTGTGATTAGCGCATTTACGGTAGATACTTTTGCACAAGTTACACTCTATTTCAGATATTCCGACCCAGTAATTGTTGCTGGTAACCCTTTGAAATTTCAGTATAAAGTGCAAATTAAAGCAAGTGCAACTTCTAATCTTACTGCTTGGACTGTAAGGTCTAACTTTAGCACTACAGCTTTTGTTGGAACTCAATCATCCATATCACTTGTATTAGATCCTGCATTTAGTTCTGTTAGTACTGGTTTTAACCCAAACCCTGCAGTAGCAGGTGTAGCACCGTTGAAGAATTTTACTTCTTCTGGTGCTACTGGTGCTCTTATTGGTGTTTCAGTAAGTACAACATGGGTTACGTTATTAACTGTTAGTATGGATGTTGCAAGCCCATGTGATGTTGCAGGTCTTAGTTTTGTTAGTTCATATATGACTGGTAAGAATAAGTATAAACCTGTATCCTCTAACCTAAATTATGTTATTGATATTGCAACTACAGATTGGTCAAATCAGGGACTTGGTTATTTAGCACCTGCTTCTACTACTTGGAATGGTTCAGTTAGTTCTAACTGGGCATCAACAAGTAACTGGTCAAATGGTGTACCTTGTTCAAGTACTGATGTTACAATTGATGGTAATTCACCAGTGTATAATCCTTTAGTTCTTGATCAAAATGTTTCATGTAACAACCTTACTATTTTAGATAAAGGAAAACTAACAGTAAATAGTGGTAAAACACTAACTGTAGCTGGTACTTTTACTATTAAAGACGGTGGTTCTTATATTAACAATGGAGCCGGAGCTAATACAGCAACCGTAGAACGTACAATTCCAAGTGATAACTCTTGGCATTTTATTTCTTCTCCTGTGGATGGTGCTCTTATTCAACCAAGTTTTGCACCTAATGAATATTCTACTACATTCGATTTTTACAAATGGGATGAAGCAACGAGTCAAGCTGTTGGTTATTTCCCTTGGATTAATATCAGACCACCTACTGGATCAACTTATGCAAGTGGTTTTGTAAATTTCGAAATTGCCAGAGGCTATTTGGTAGCTTATAGCAGTGGTTGGAATTCAACACATAGTTTTGTAGGAACTTTAGGTAATGGTAACAAAACTATTAATATAACTAATAGTATGAACACTTATAACTTAATTGGTAATCCTTATCCATCTGCTATAAACTGGGATAATATTGCTGCAATTAATTCCTCTTTATTAGGAGTTTCTCCTTATATTAGAATTTGGAATTCTACTGCAGGACAATATGCCACATATCAAAATGGGTTAGGCTTATCTGGAGCAAGTAATATTATTGCTCCAAATCAAGGTTTCTTTGTTCAAGCTATTGCTTCAGGAATTCTAACAATTCCAAATGCTGCGAGAGTACATGGAACACAAGCGTTTTTAAAATCAACACCTGCTGATTTGTTAAAACTAAAAGTGAGCTCTTCTGCGAATACTTATACTGATGAAATGATTGTTAGATTTGATGCCAATGCCACCAGTGATGGTGTAACAAAATGGAATTCATTGATAGCAACAGCTCCTTCATTATACAGTGTTAAAAATGACGAAAACTACACTATTAATACTTTAACAGCTGTTAATAGTAACTTAGTAGTTCCTGTTGGTTTTAAAGCAGGTGCAAACGGAATGTATAGCATCACAGCAAGTGAGTTGAATAGTTTTAGTACTCCTACTTATGTTTACTTAGAAGACTTAGCTAACAATACAATTACTGATTTGAATTCAACTGCAATATATTCATTTGCAGCTACCACATCTGATAATGCAGATCGCTTTCAATTGATATTTGCTTTATCACCATTGTCGATTTCAAATAATGTAAAAGAGAATACAAATATTTATTCTTATGACAATACCATTTATATAAATAGTAACGAAAGTATCAAACAAATAGATGTTTACAATACTTTGGGACAATTAATCAAAACTTTTGAAAACAAAAGTGGTTCAGTTGTTGTTAATATGAATGGAAATTCAGAAGGATACTATATTGTAAAGGTTATTACCAATACAAATGTGTATTCACAAAAAGTGTTAGTAAAATAAATTTAGCAGCTTCTTTATCTCCTTTTAGTAGAAAAGGGGATAAAGAAATGCTTTAATTAAAAAAAGTTCTTTAAATCAAAATCAATTAATAATAAAGTTCTGCTCCAACCTATTTCTCTTTATGAAAAGCATGGGGATGAGCTGAAAAATAAAATAAATATGAAGAAAATAATTATAACAGCATTAATAGCCTTTAGTAGTGTAGGATTATTTGCACAACCAATACCACCTCCAGGTGGAGGTGCTCCTGGAACAGGACATGGTTTGGGTGGTAATCAAGGCGCACCTATTGATGGCGGATTAATTATTTTAATGCTTTTAGGTGCTGTTTATGGAGCTAAAAAAGTCTATAGTTTGAAAAAACAAAGTAAGGAAATAATTAGCTAAATAAACTTATTTTAGATGGGTTTATTATAAATATCTTATCTTAAATAATTATTTGTACCTATTTTCAATAAATACTTTGTAATTAGAATATTATATATTTTAATTGCTTGTAAATAATAAAGAAACATTTTACGTTAACTCGTGAAGTGTTTTTTTATTATATATAATTGATTTACAATGGTATCGTCATTGTCCATTTGACAGCCCAATTTTCCGAGTCTTTTTTCAAATGATAGGGGCCATAACGATAGTAAGCTCCAATTCCTAAGCTATTAAAGCTTAATTTGAGAAGGTTGTTGATGCATAAGCCTGATTCAAAATATCCTTTGTCTGGAGTTTTAAGAAGGATGTTTCTGTGACTATTAATATTGTTCATGCTTCCAACTAAAGCATTGGTTAAAATAACAACTTCGGGATTGAATTTCTTTTTGCGAAATAGCAAGGAACCAAAACTGTGTTTGAACATCAACGAAACATAGCGATTGCTTACAAATTCATTGTATCGCATGGTGTTGAAGGTATAGGGAACATCCATATAAGCATCGTTATAGCCTGCTCTGGCTGCATACATGATATTATATGGTACATCTTTATCCAAATAACCTGCTATGGCAATTAAACTGGTTTTACCTATATAATTAGTGTAAAAACTCTTCTCGATTTTAATATCTATTTTCTGGTAATCGTATTCGCCTTCTAAAACCCCTTTTAATCCTCTGGTGTAATTAATCCAAACAATAGGATAGTTTGTTGGTAAGGGGGTTAGATTTCCGTGTATTTTCATGTATTTTTCTTTGTAAGCGTATCTTAAACCCAATTGTAAATCGGTATAATTAAATTGGTCAGTTAAGAGCATCGCATTTTGTTGGAAACTTGCATATTCATAGTTGAAAGCTGAAGTTTTAAATATTTTGTTCAGGGCAATATTAACTTGCATATACCTAAAGGTTCTAAAGCTAAATGACGTACTGATTTTTTCGGTTTTATCGAAATAGTTGGCAAAAAACTCGCTGTAACTTCCATCAAAAAAGCTTTTCTTTTCTTTATAAAAAGACAAGCCTCCACTTTCGTTTAAGTCGTTTGAGTATGCAATATTAAATTTTAAATCCCATGGTTTATAAAGAAAAACAGAGATATCACCACCATATTTATGTGCTTTATCACCAAAACCATATCCCCAATAACCTCCAATAGAAAACGCTCGTGATAATTTGTCACTGGTATGCAATCCCAATCCCAGCCTTAGTTTTTCATATTCGTTGAAACAAATAAATTTGTCAATATCAATATTCACAATGCCCCATGGAATTTTGTTGTTCATCAGTGCTTGGATGATGTTTAGTTTTTTCTCGAAATTATATTTTTCGCCTAAACTATCAATCACATAATAGGTTTTCAATTCCTTTTGTGTTAAAGAGTCAATTCGGTGCAGGTTCCAGTATATTTCGGGCTGAAAGCTTGCACTATCTTTGATATCTAATTCAATATTTCTAAATGTTTTTTTTGGAATATCTGGTGAAAGCGAAATTTCTTTTAAATAAGTACGAGCGTTGGCAGTCAATGGATATGGAAGATTATCTATGGTAAACGACAAATCGGTATTCAGTTGTACAGGAAACCATTGATTGCCTTCCATCAGTACATACTTTTGCTGAATTTTAATATTTATTCCTTTTTCTTGTTCGATAGCTGGTTCAGCAGTGGCATTTTCAATAGCCCAATGGAAAGTATTTATATATAATAATCCTTTGAGCCCTTCGAAATTAGTATTGACTTTGGGACGATATGAAATGATAAAAGTTGAATCTGTTTGAGTATTATATAAAGTATCTTCTATTTGAAAATAATATTTGCTGGTGCAACCATTACTAATAGGATTGATATAATATTTTTCGAAAATATTGAATCTTTCGTTGTAAAAAGAAAAGGATTGCAATTGCGAACCTATAAAAGCAAATATCGGGTTTTTAAATCCGGAAACTCTTGATGCCAGCACTTCTTCATAATTTTTATCAGGTTGTAAAAATTTGCGTTTGGTAACGCTTTCCATCATTAATAAGTGTTGCTTATCGAAAAATGATTTCATCTTGATGGCTGTACTATCTTTGATGGTTTTGCTTTTAATTGCAATTGTGTCGGTTTTAGATGTAAATATCAGTTTATTATAGGATGTATAGGAAAAAGAATGTTGTTTTTCGGGATTATTAAGATCTCTGTTTGCCAGCACATTTCGCATAATACGATGAGCAGGATTTTCGCCGGCTATAATCTTTACTTCCGTTAATTGTAGCTGTTTTTCTTGTAAACGAATTACTAGATTACTTTTATTGTTTTCAATAGTTACTACTTTGGTTTCAAACCCAACATAACTAAGTTTAATACTTATAATAGCTTTAGTATATTTTAGTGTATACTTACCATCTATATCTGTTGAACTTCCTTTGGTAGAATTGTTGGCAATAATATTTACAAAAGCGAGTGGTTCACCTGTTTTTGCATTGATAACTTTACCACTAATAGTGTAATTTTGGGCAAACGAATGTAAAAATAATATAGTGAGTAAGAAAATTAAAGATAGATATTTAAGGGTTTTGAGCATTATAATTGAATATTCAGTTTAATTTTATTGCAAATATAATACTTTTAAAATTAGTCCGTTAGTCGTAATAATTTATATAAAATCGCAAAGCTTTTATTTATACTGCAAAATAGTTTTCCAATTGTTTTAAGGTGTTTTCGTTGGTGACTAAATCATTTACAATTAAACCTTTTTCGAGTACAACTATTCGTTCACAAACTTCGGTTACGTGCATCAAATCATGGCTCGAAATGAGCATAGTAACGTCGTATTTTGCTTTTAGTTCGCGTAATATTTTCTTCAATCGTATTTGGCTACTTGGATCTAAGTTGGTAAAAGGTTCATCTAAAATTAATATTTCAGGGTTGCCCATCATTGCTGCAATAATACCTATCTTCTTTTGATTTCCTTTAGAAAAATCGCGAATGTATTTTTTTTGTCCTAAAATTTCATCATTAAAAAAATCAGCATGAAGATTTAAGAACTCTGCGATATCACCTTTCGACATATTGTGTAATTTGCCAATAAAGTTAAAGTATTCTTCAGCAGTAAGAAATTCTATTAAAAACGCTTCATCCAAATATGAACCTGTGTAGTGTTTCCAGCCTTCGCTGCCTGCTACATTGTTTTCTTTTGAAGCAATTTCGCCAGTATTGGCTCTTATTAAATCCAATATTAAACGAAAGAAAGTGGTTTTTCCGGCACCATTATTACCAACCAAACCAAAACTTTCACCTTTGTTAATAATAAGATTGTTAATATTTAATACGGAAGTTCCATTGTATATCTTTGTAAGATTATTTACTTTTATCATGGTTATAATACTTTTTTAAATTAATAATTAACGTTGCCTAAAACCTTCAGCCATTTCGTATTTTTTTATGTAAAAACGACGTATAATCATTGCATGTAAAGGTTTGTACAAAGCAATGCCTATCAATCCTATGCCACCAATTACTATTAATCCAATTTTTGGAACACCAAATAGCCCGAAAGGAGCATAAAGCAGTATTGGTAATAACATCATAGGCAGAACAACAATAAAATTGGATACTCCAACTCCTTGATAATTAAAGGTAGCACTTTTGCTTAAATCGAGAAATTTTTTGTTGTTCATGGCAAAATAAAGCACAATGTTTATATTGAAACCTAAGTTAAAAAGGAAACATGCAGTATTTATATACAATAATTTGATATCGAAAAACAAATAGGGGATGGTAACCAGAAAAGAAATTACTGTTACTGTTGCCAATAAGGTGTATTTTGCCTGAAAATATTTTTTAAAATCAAAACTTTTGGTAAGCAGTGCATCAAAATAACTGCTTTCCCAACTAATAAGATAGTTTCCATAAGTCATCATAAAACCGCCGCTAATAAAAATACCTACAAAAATAAGCATAGCACTCATATTCATATATACATCCTGTGTGTAAAAGATAAAACCATAAAGCAGAAATAGAGGCGTCATATAAATAATAGATTTCGGGCGTTTGTTGCGTAACATAAGCTTTATTTCCATATTCATTAATTCACCTATTACTCCAAAACGGTTGAAAAAACTTATGCTTGCTGTGCTTACAACTTTTTTAGTATTGTTTTTGCTAAAATTCTCCAAATAAGCATTTTTCTTCAGAAAAGAAAAGTTGACAAAATAAATACACAATAAAGCAAATAAAGGAAATACTATATAAATAGGATGCAAAAGGATTGCAGTAAAGAATTTTTCCGAAATTGCCTGCAATGAGAATATTTTATATCTGTCGAGTACAATAAACAATATCATCAATAAGGCAAAACCTAATGCAATCAAAGGTTTGCCACCTAATTGTCGTTTGATATAAGTTATTACGAAATTATCGAAAAATACAATAAGAAGTAACATAAACAGCCACAAAAAAGCAAGTCCCGAGCTATAAATTGACCCAACAGCTTTTATAGCAAATGGAATAAAAATTACAAAGTAAGAATAATTTAAAGGATTTGTGAAAGAACGTCCCAATAAATAGTGCATCAAAGATGATCTTTTTACTGGCAGGTGCAAATAAGGTTGGATACTTAATGTAGGAACTGTTTGCCCCATAAATCGTATCAATAAGTCGATACCCATGAAATATAACAATAAGCTGTTGAACTTATTAACAGGATTTTCATCAGGGAAAATTTCCATCAATAGTTTATCAGCAAATATGCCTAAAAATAGGAAATTAATTATAAAATAGGCGATAAGAATTCCTAATATAATGTTCATTGCCAGATTCTTTTGCCATATTGAAGATCGCAAAGATTCTTTCCATTTGTTTTGGTAAAGCCATTTATATATCATAGTTGATGTTGAGTTAATTCGAGAACGAAATTACAATAATTGAAATAAGTTTCAATAAAATTTTAGATAAAACTTAAAAATAAAAGGTTGAAAAGGCGGTTTTAGAGGTTGACTAAAGTTATAGATTTTTATATTTTGAAAGACAGATTTTTACACAAATAACTTTATTAGTACAAATTATTCCTTTGAGTTTTTAGTCTTTCATCAGAAATATAATCATCGTATTCCATTTGTTTATCTATCATTCCCTTGGGCCCCATTTCTATAACTCTGTTGCAAACGGTTTGAATAAACTCATGGTCATGTGATGACATTAGTATATTTCCTTTAAATTTGATCAATGTATTGTTGAAAGATTGGATAGATTCCAAGTCCAGATGATTGGTAGGTGAATCCAGCAACATAATGTTTGCATTTCTCAACATCATTCTGGCAATCATACATCTTACTTTTTCGCCCCCTGAAAGAATATTGGCTTTTTTATAGATTTCTTCTCCTGAGAAAAGCATTTTTCCTAAAAACCCTCTCAAATACATTTCTGATGTATCAGTTGAAAATTGTGCTAACCAATCAATCAAGCTAATAGGTTCTTTAAAAAGATGTTCGTTTTCCAATGGAAGATAAGCTTTAGTAATGGTTTGTCCCCATTCAAACGTGCCACTATCGGCAGAAATATGACCTTTTATTATTTCAAATAAATTTGTCATTGCTCTTGAATCACGTGATAAGAAAATGACTTTATCATCTTTTTGAAGTGTAAAAGATAAATTTTTGAAAAGTATAGTACCATCTACACTTTTTGTGAGGTCGTTGAGTTCTAAAATGCTATTTCCACATTCGCGTGCAGGTGTAAAAATAATACCAGGGTATTTTCTTGTTGAAGGTTTTATTTCTTCTATATTTAGCTTCTCTATCATTTTTTTGCGGCTGGTAGTTTGCTTTGATTTTGAAGCATTAGCACTAAAACGAGCAATAAACTCTTGTAATTCTTTTTTCCTTTCTTCTGCTTTTTTGTTTTGAGTGAGCTGTTGCCTTAATGCTAATTGACTTGATTCATACCAGAAAGTATAATTGCCCGAAAATTGTTGTATTTTATTAAAATCAATATCAATTATATGTGTGCAAATTGAGTCTAAGAAATGTCGATCGTGAGAAACTACTAAAACTGTGTTGTCAAAGTTTGATAAATAATTTTCTAACCATTGTACGGTATCTAAATCTAAGTCGTTGGTAGGTTCATCCAATAATAAATTATCGGGTTTGCCAAATAGGGCTTGTGCTAATAATACTTTCACTTTTTCTTTTCCGCTCAATTCTTTCATTAGCTTATTATGGTCGTTTTCTTTTATACCCAAACCACTCAGCAAGCTTGCTGCATTGCTTTCGGCATTCCATCCATCCATTTCTGCAAATTTTTCTTCTAACTCAGAAGCTCTGTGTCCGTCTGCTTCAGAAAAATCGAGTTTAGCGTAAATTTCATCTTTTTCTTTCATAATGGTGCATAATTCGGTATGACCCATCATAACAGTGTTAATTACAGTATATTCGTCAAATTCGAAGTGGTCTTGTTTTAGTACCGAAAGCCTTTCTGAAACGCCAAAACTTACATTCCCTTTGGTGCTTTCTTGTTCGCCATACAATACTTTTAAAAAAGTTGATTTTCCTGCACCATTAGCGCCAATAATGCCATAACAATTGCCAGGCATAAATTTTAAATTTACATCCTGAAACAAAATTCGTTTCCCAAATTGTACGCTCAAGTCTGATACTGTAATCATTTAAAATAGTATTATTTATGTGTTTATTTATTGCTGATTTTTAAGTTTGCAAAGGTAAGAAAAGCGATCAGACTAAAAATTTATATTTTATTTATTTAATGAAAAGTATTTTAGAGCGTGTTTTGAGTGTATACAATAGAATTCTGAAATGTATAATTTAAAGATTAAAAACTTTCTAAATAATAGTTTGCTCTATAGCGAAACTGAATTTCTAACAAGAAATAAATAGTGATAAATCGAAATTTGTGCGACTATTTTCTATTATTCATACCTGAGAGATTCAATAGGGTCAAGGTTAGCAGCTTTTATTGCAGGATAAATTCCTGAAACCAATCCAACAAAAAAGCATAAAATTATACCGCTAATAATCCATATCCATGGAATTATAAAGCTACTTCCAATAGCCAAAGAAACAGCATTTCCGACTAAAATGCCTAATATTACACCAAGCAAGCCACCTATTTGACCAATAACCACAGCTTCAACTAAAAATTGATTCTTTATAAGATTTTTAGTTGCACCCATTGATTTTCTAATACCAATTTCTCGAGTACGTTCACTTACCGAAACCAGCATAATATTCATTAGTCCAATTGCAGCACCTAATAGTGTTATAATTCCAATTATTGAAGCAGCCATTGTAACATATTTCATGTTTTCGATAAACGACTGTGCCATATTGTCGCTTTTTGATGCGTCAAAATTATTTTCATCACCAATGTTGACATCGCGAATAATTCTAAATAGCCCAACAGCTTCATCAATAGCAGCGTCCATTTTTTCAGGATCTTTAACTAAAATGCTAATACTAAAAGACATATTCGGTCTTGGAAAATATTGACGAACATTATTGATAGGTAAAATACAGTTTTTGTCTCCACTAAATCCCATGCTACTTCCTTTTGATTTCAATACACCAATTACCATGTATTTGCCTGGACCAATTGAAATTATTTGGTTGATAGGATTTTCTCCCTTTTTAAAAATAGATTTCGACAAATCATCGCCAATTAAGGCAACACTTGAACCGTAATTAGATTCAGAAGGTGTAAAATTCCTCCCTTTTCCAATTTCGTTTCCAGAAGTTATTAAATAGCTTTCATCGGCTCCAATAACCCCAATATTAGGATTTGTTTTTTCGCTGGAAAATTTTACAGTTGCAGTATGCGTTGCAAAAGTGGAAACGGAGGTATATGCAGGAAATTTATAGTTGTCTTTAAAACGTTGTGCTTCATCATAAGTAATTTCTTTATAACGTTTTACTCTTCTTCCATCACCCATCTGAAACTGCATAGCACGATCACGAAGAGTGAATGTATTAGCTCCCATTTGTGAAAAACTTTTTGTAATACTTGATTTCAAGGAATCTATAGCTGTTAATATGCCAACTAATGCCATGATTCCAAATGCAATTATAAGAACGGTAAGAATTGTTCTCGTTAAATGGCTTCGGATAGATTCGAGGGAAATCTTGATATTTTCGACTATCAACATTTTCATTATATACAATTTGTTTTATAAAAGGTAGAAAATATCAATATTGTAATTTATTCCCAAAAGCTAAATCGCCTGCATCACCTAAACCAGGTACAATGTATGCTTGGGCTGTTAATTCGTCGTCAACAGCACCAACCCAAATAGATACATCGCTATTAGAAAGATGTTTGCGGACATAATCAATTCCTTCGGCACTTGCTAAAACCGAAACAAAATAAGTATGGCTTGGTTTGCCTTGAGTTATAAGTTCTTTGTAAGTTTTTACCATTGAAGCACCTGTAGCAAGCATAGGATCTGCTAATATCAAAACTTTATCTGTTATATCGGGACATGATAAATATTCAATTTGAATATCAAACTTGCCATTTTTGTCATGTTTTCGATATGCCGAAATAAAGGCATTTTCAGCTTGATCAAAAAAATTAAGCAAACCATTATGAAATGGCAATCCAGCCCTTAAAATAGATGCAATTACTGGTTGGTGTTTGAGTAGTTGGATTTCAGCAATTCCTAATGATGTAATTACTTCTTTAAGTTCATATTGCATTTTTTTACTTAGTTCGTATGCAAAAATTTCACCCAATCTTTCCATATTTTTACGAAAACGCATACTATCTTTCTGAATTTTTTCATCCCTAACTTCTGCAATAAACTGATTGAAAAGAGAATTATGATTTCCTAAAATGTTTGCCATAATGTTGAATTTTATTTTTTACCACTTATATGTTTAATAATAAAAGGTAAATTATTTTTTTTCACCTGCAAATATACACAATTTTCTGCACCAAAGTTATGATTAAAACTTGCAATACTTTCAATAGATGAACCGCCAAAATCAAAAGAATATACTTTTTGAGCATAGTTTTTGAGCAATGTATCTATAATTAAATACATTGCTCCCAAAGTTTTACCTTCGGTATTGGCACTACCTTTCAAAAATAATAAAGTATTTTTTAATTTGATAAAAAATGCAGCAGCAATTAAAACGTTTTGTGTGTTGACAATGCCAATAGATATTCCACATTTATTATTTTTGGCTGCATCCATAATGTCTTGCAGTAAAGTGTAATCGCCAGAACGAAGCTCTTTTAATTGATTACCTTTGTTATTTCTAAATAATGTAACAACTTTTTCAGGAGCAATATTATCAACAACTTGAAGATTGTTGTTTTGTGCTTTTTTTATATTTCGTTTAGCATCACCTTTGAAATTCTGATAAATTTCTACGTAAGGTTTGTTAATATTAAGCAATTGATAAAAGCGCTCTTTTTTTTGAAAATCTGTATGATCAAATTTGTTGCTTTCATGAATATTAAATTCAATAAACTTAATATTATTTGGGATTGCATTAAAAAAATCATTTACAAGTGATTGTGTAATTGTACTTTTTGAATAAACACCATAATATCTTGTAAAAAAAGGTTGATATAGGTAATTAATTTTAAATTTAGATTTTATTGCCATTGGAAAAACTGCTTCGTAATCATTTAAAATCAATGCACTCCAATTTTTATATGCAGCATCCAAATACCAACTATAAGCATAAGCAACACCATTGATAGATTTATCAATACAATCATCCCATTTTTCTTTACTTATCTCGCTGTTTTTTAGAAATTTTATCATTTTATTTGAGAGCGTATTTGATTGTTTGTTCATAAACTTCTTGCCAACCTACCCAACGATATTGATTGCTAAGCGATTCATTGTGCCAAAGGCAAATAAATGTTCCATTAACGGCTTTTACTTCGTCAATAAGTGGTTTTATATGGTTTAAAGCTTTGTCAGCATGTATGTTAAGATAATCTCTAAGAGTTCCTTCCATGAAAGCAAATGGATGAATTTTAAGATTTGTTTCAATGTCCAACTCTAAATCATAAAAATTGAATGAACTACAAATACTTGCTCTAAAGCCAATTTCGGAAGCATAGCCCATTGTATAATCATCAGTAATATCTAAATCAATTAAATTGCGATAAGTGTGAGGTAAATCTAATTTTAGAAAATGCTGACGGCTTTTTGTAATTTGTCGATTTAATACTTTTGAAAGCATTTCAATTTCTTTTTTTAAAACTTTTATGTCTTTATTAGAAGCATAAGATGGGTGAATCCCTACATCAGCTTCATCGTTCAGCATTTTAATTAAAGAATGAAATTTGCTATTATTCAATGGTATATTTTTGTCAAAATCGCCATATTCGGCATAAAGAATAAAATAAATTGGATGCAATTTATATTTTTGCTGCATTACATGTTGAAAATCATAAGTGTCAAAATGATCTTTCCCAATGCCACTTAAAACTTTAGTTCTTTCGATAATATCTTTAAAATTTAGCTTAATGAAAGATTTAGAGTAGCCGCCAACAGAGCGTATAATGCCTTTTAATTTATAAGCATAAGCACAATCTATATCTAAAGTGGGAATAAATTGAAATGTATTGTTTGATATTTTAAAATCAGTATATTTATTGTTAATTATTGACGCAATTTTTAATGCCCAAATATTGATTAAAGGTTTTTTTAAAAAATAATTTTTATAAGCAATACTTTGGTCTGCACTAAATCTGCCATATTGGTCTTTTATATATGGTAGGTATTCTTCGTAACGAGTAACTAAATAAAAACCAGCTGCAAACGGATCGAAAGGCATGTATGATTTTTTATTTGTAACTGCAAAAAATGCCACTTCATTATCAAAATCTATAATTTTACAATTCTGTTCGCGAATATTAGTTTCAAATAATATGTTTGATGAACAAAAAAATATTTCGTCACCTAATTCTTGTTCAGAATAATTGATTTTAATATCTTGATATGCAATGAATTCTTCAGAGTTTGTAGTGAAGGAAATATCTATGCCTAACAACTCTTGGAAATATAGTTTAAAAATATATTTAATTCGATTACATTCTTTAATAGTGTAAATTAACATACTGAATTTGATTATTTTATAAACCTATAATATTCCTTCATCAGCAAAACTATAATAACTATCATCACCAATTATAATATGGTCAATCACCGATATTTCAAGAAGCAATCCAGCTTCTTTTAATTGTTTTGTTATTTTTATATCAGCTTCACTTGGTTTTAAATTTCCCGATGGATGATTATGACATAAAATAAGTGAAGTTGCATTATTTTCTAATGCCAGTTTAAATATCTTCTTAGGATCTGCAACAGTTGCTGTTAAGCCACCTTCACTAATGCTTTTATATTTAATTACTTTGTTAGCTTTGTTAAGCATAATTATCCAAAACTCTTCATAGAAACAATCTGAAACCATGCTGTGCATTAATTCAAAAGCATCATTGCTCGAATTTATTTTCTTTTTTTCAATTATTTCCGCACTTCTACGACGTTTACCTAATTCTAAAGCAGCTATTATACTTATGGCTTTTGCTTCGCCAATACCTTTAAAGTTTTTTACTAAATCGTTGATGCTTAATTTTGAAAGCTCAATCAAATTATCATTAACCGACTTTAATATTCGTTTAGATAATTCTACTGCAGATTCTTCAGTGTTTCCCGAACCTATTAAAATGGCTGTTAATTCAGCATCACTTAAAGCTGATTTACCTTTTAACATTAACTTTTCACGAGGACGGTCGTCTTCTGCCCAATTTTTTATGGTAATCTTTTGACTGTAGTTTTCCATTTTTTTGTTTAAAGCGAAAGTAATATTTTTTTATTTTATATTTCATTTTTAAAAGTAAAAAAATAAAGATAGTCTGTTTTTACATACAGAAAAACAAAAGCACCTATTAAAGGTGCTTTTTTCATGTTTTTTAGTTATATGTTCTTATAAATTCTTTAATGTATATTTCGCCTCTCTTTCGTTTGCTTTTTTTATCCATTCAGGCACCACTTTGTTTAAGAATTCTTGCTTTTCTTTTTTCATTTTTTCGATATCTAAACCTATGTATTTTTGAGCCTTAGCTTTAGAAGAAATATCAGGATAAATAATTGGTTTATTAACTCCATGCAATGCCAATATTCGAGTAGTCAATATTCTTGCTTCTTGTGATAAATCTATAGAAGTACTTAATATTCTTAGTATCTCAATAGGAGCATGAAAAGCATTGCCGTGTCCTGCTGTTGCAAAATCCCAACGCCATTGTGCATGACGAATTAGAATGAGTATCGGCTTCATTTCTGTTTCTGAAGCTCCAGCATCCCATGCTGCTTTGGCTTCAATATGTGCTTTTACTAAAAGTTCTTCGGCTTTATCGCGAGTTTGATACACTTTTTGTTGACGTTCATAAACGTTATTTCTGAGTGTTTCTTCGCTTTCGCGATGGCAAACTTGACAAGTATTGGTAATATTATTTAACGGGCTTTGAATGTGATGATCCGTAAATTTTACACCACCTTCACTACGATATGGCATGTGGCAATCAACACAAGCCAAGCCTCTTTGGGCATGAATGCCCATTTTGAAAATTTCATAATCAGGATGTTGAGCTTTAATCATTGGTGCACGGCTTAATTCATGCTTCCAATCACTAAATTCATAACTATCATAATATTTTTCAATAGAATCTACATTCATTCCTTTATCCCAAGGGAAAGTTAAGTATTTATCTTCACCCTTAAAATAGTATTCTACGTGGCATTGTGCACAAACTAAAGATCGCATTTCTTGTTGAGTAGCTTTCTTTACATCAATTCCTTGTCTTTCAAATGCTTCTATTAATGCAGGTCGGGAAATACGTAAGTTCATTGTTTTTGCATCGTGACAATCGGCACAACCTATAAAATTTACTATTTCAGCACCTTTTGATGCCCATTTACCTTTATAAAAAGCTGAGATGCCAAATTTGCTCATTATACGAGGAACATCAGGACTTTTGCAAGTCCAACAAGTATTAGGCATTTTCCCTGATGTTGCAGTCATCGGGGCCTCAGTTCTTAGTGTGTTTCTCATATCATCAATTGCATAATAATGTCCTCTTGGTTGATTATAGTCTTTTGAAAATGGATACCCAGCCCAAAGCAAAACCATTTTTGGATCCAATTCAAGCATATCTATCAAGGCATTACCATTGTATAAACTTCTAAATGAAGTATCTGCAGTTTTTAAATAAGACTCAAATTCGCGTGGAAAGTTTTCGCCCCAAACTCTGTTTCGAGGTTCTATTTGTGATATTTCTTTGCTTGGTTTATAAGCATATAAGGCTTCTGATCTTCTTTCAATAATTGAAGATGCCAGTAAACCGAAAAGAAATACAATGATTATTGTTGCTAAAAAAAGAACCCATCCAACCCATGGTTTTTCTTTGATGATTTGTGTAATTGCTTTCATTTTTTTTATGTATTTAGTTATTTTTTTGATTTTTCATGTTGCATTATCTTTTGAAGCCATTTTGGAACAGGACTATCAGGTAAAGGGACTATGGCATTTGGAGTGCTTGAAAGACTATTTACTTTTCCATGAGGAACTTCTCTATGGCAATCCCAACAACGTCTTTCTCCTTCTTGTTCTTTAGCAAAATGATTTCCAACAACTGTAGATACTCTATCTTTGCTCAAAAGAAAGTTGTGGCAACGCTCACAGTTTTCTTGAACTACGTCTTTGCTGATCTCTTTTATTTGAATTACTTGTGGCTCTCCTCTGAGTGAAAATATTGCAGCATGACGCATACCATCTTTAGCCTTAAAGAAATATTTGTTTAGTATATTATTATGAGGAACATGGCAATCGTTGCAATTTGCATATATTCTATGTGAGCTATGACTCCAAGTAGTATATTGAGGTGCCATAATATGGCAATTAACACAAGTTTCGGGAGACTCACCTAGATAAGATGTAAATTTAGATATGTAAACTACATAAGCACTAAATCCAAAAAAGACAGCGAGTGCCAAAATTGCAGGTAATTTCCACTTATCAGGTGGTATAAATTTTTCAATTATTTTTTTCATCGATTAGTTTTTATACCATTTCTTATTTAAAATTAATTTATTATAATGCTAATAAAGAAACTGTTAATAGCCAATTATCATTTAAGTTACTCAATTCATTGAACAATTATATTTACAATATTAGTTTAAAATTGGTATTGAAATACCAATTATCAAAAATACTACAAATTTTCTCAATATTTTAAAAAAGTTACTTAATAATCTAATTTATAAGTAATCTAAATAAAAGATTTTTTATACGTTGTAAAACTTTTTTTTATATTTTTTGTTCTTTTAATTACAATTTATAGGGCAAAACCGCTTAAAATGATTCAATATTCAATAAAAGATCTCGAAAAACTTACAGGTATCAAAGCGCATACTATTAGAATATGGGAGAAGAGATATGATATAGTTAATCCTCATAGAACTTCTACCAATATTCGCTTTTATACTGATATGGATTTGAAAAAATTGATGAATGTTGCATCTTTGGTAAGATTTGGGTTGAAAATTTCTTCGTTATCAGGGCTTTCTTATGAAGAATTGAACGAAAAAATTGTTGAAATGTATCATAGACCGAATGTATCTAATACTCAAATAGATCAACTAATTGTTGCTATGACTGATTTGGATGATAAAAAATTCAACATTGTTCTTTCGAATGCAACTTTAGATAAAGGTTTTGAAAATACAATTATTGAAGTTATTTTTCCTTTTATGGAACGCTTGGGCTTATTGTGGCAAACAGGAAATATTAATACAGCTCATGAACGTTTTGTTATGAATATACTTCGACAGAAATTGATAGTTGCTATTGATGGTCTTTATTATCAACCAAATAAAAATGCAAAGCTCTTTGTAATGTTTTTGCCAAAAGATGAATATCATGAAATTGAGTTGCTTTTTTTTAGATATATTATTCGTAAAGCGGGACATAAAATAGTTTATTTGGGGCAATCTATTCCTTTTTTAGATTTAAAAGAGATTGTAAACATAAAAACTCCTGATTATCTTTTTACTTGCATAAACCTACCTCAGTCTGGCACGGAATTAAAATTATATTTATCAAAATTAACAAACTTGTTCCCACATCAATCTATATTTGTTGCCGGCAAGCAGATTAATGCATATTGTGATATACTCCCCAAAAATGTACATAAAATAATTTCAGCTATGGATTTAAAATCTATTTTTGAAAAAATATAAGGAATCAATCATTTTTTTTTAATTTCTATTAATTGTTCAACATTTGAGTAAATTTGTTGAACAATTATTATTTTTTTATATCTCTCTACTTTGCTTTATTTTCAGCTATTGCAGAGTATAATAGATGGAATTTAATTTTTTTTAACAAAAAAAGTAAAAATAAATTTTTTTTTGTTTAATCTTTGTATTACTTTTGTTAAACAATAATTGAAAACAAAAATAATAAAAATATGACAGCAATTGAATTTAATCACAGTTTACTAGGTTTAAAAGAAAGCCTTGAATATTTCGCATATTCTTTAACAATGAATCGTGAAGATGCTAAAGATCTTGTGCAAGATACTTATGTTAAAGCTATTACATATAAAGATAAATTTGAAACAAATACTAATTTAAAAGCTTGGACATATACTATTATGAAAAATACTTTTATTAATAGTTATCGTCGTAATATTAAAGCTAATACAATTATAGATAATACTGACGATTTATACTATATGAATATTCCTCGAAAATCCAATATGGGTTCTCCTGAATCTGAAATATTTACTAAAGAAATACAACAAAGTATCAACAAGTTAGAGGAAGATCATCGTGTTCCATTTGAAATGCACAATGCTGGATACAAATACAAAGAAATAGCAGAAAATTTGGATCTATCTATCGGAACAGTAAAAAGTAGAATCTTCTTTACGCGTAAAAAATTGATGGACAATTTAAAAGAATTTAAAAACTAATGTTTTTGTGTTATATTGATTTGATTAATTAAAAAAAGTGCAGCAGAATTGTTGCACTTTTTTTTAATGGTTATGAAAGGATAATTCTATTCATCTTTTATCTCAGAAATCAAATATTTTTTGGCAATCTCCCAAATAACAATACCTGCACTTACAGAAATATTTAATGAATGTTTAGTACCATATTGAGGAATTTCAATACATCCATCAACTTTTTGCATTATTTTATCATTCACTCCATCCACTTCATTTCCAAAGACTAGGGCTATTTTTTCTTTAGTATTTAACTCAAACGAATCTAAACTAACGCTAATATCTGCCTGTTCAATAGCAAAAATTAAATAATTATTATTTCTCAAATAATCTATTGATTGCAAAGTATTTTCAAAATGATGCCAATTTACAGTTTCTGTTGCTCCCAATGCAGTTTTGTGAATTTCACGATTGGGAGGAGTTGCTGTAATTCCGCATAAATGAATACTTTCTACTTTAAAAGCATCAGAGGTCCTGAACACAGAACCTATATTATGTTGACTGCGAATATTATCTAAAACAATAATAATTGGTAATTTGTCAGCTTCTTTGAAAGCAGATACACTCAAACGATTAAGTTCTATATTTTGTAATTTTCTCATAATTATTTATAAAATGCAAAATTACAATTTTAAAAATTCAGAATAAAGAAATGATTCAACTATTGGTTTACTTGTTTTTTAACTATTTTTGCAATCAAAAAATAAAAAAATGCGAATATTAAGTAGTTTAATTCTTAAACTTATTGGCTGGAAAGTGATAGGAACATTGCCTGAAGGAATTCATAAGTTTATAATGATAGAAGCTCCTCATACTAGTAATTTGGATTTTATATTAGGAAGATTGGCATTTTATAAGTTGGGAGTTAAAACTAAATTTCTGATAAAGCAAGAATTATTCAAATTTCCGATGGGTGGTATTTTAAAGGCAATGGGAGGGATACCTGTTAATAGAGGCAAAAAAAACAACATGGTTGATTATGTTGCTGATTTATTTGAGAAATCAGAAGAATTAGCCGTTGTGATTACACCTGAGGGTACTCGAAAATATAATGCTCATTGGAAAAAAGGGTTTTATCATATTGCAGAAAAAGCAAATGTGCCTGTAATATGCGGATTTATTGACTATGCTAAAAAAGAAGGTGGAATTGGACCTGTTTTATATCCAACATCTGGTAATTTTGAAAAAGATTTCGTCCAAATTGAAAACTTTTATAGAGATAAAACAGCTTGCCATCCAGAGAACTATAATTTAAGTCCTATGTATAAAAAATATGGTAATAATTGTTGTGAAAATTAAAATTTATTTGTTTGTAAACATCACATAAATAGCTTATTATATGTTTTTTTAAAATTTATTATGTAATGAATTTTAAAATCTTTATTTTTGTAGCTGATTTTTTATCAAATTATATCTTTAATTGTTATAAAACAATCTCTAAACTTGAGTATCTAAAGAAAAAAAATATGAATCTAATTAACGGATTTAGAATATATAACAAAAAAACTATAGCAATAATATTGTGGATTATGCTTTTATTTCTAACTTCACAATCTGTAGTTGCAAATGAAGAAAAACCAAAATCCGAAAAATTTAATGCCGGAGAAATGATCATGGAGCATATTTCAGATGCTTATGAATGGCACATTATGACTATCGGCGAAACGCATGTTTCTATTCCTTTACCGGTTATTTTAATTTATGATGGAAAGTTCAGTACTTTTTGTTCTTCTCACTTTCATCATGGTAAAGAAACTTACAATGGATTTAAAATTGCCGAAGAAGGAAAACATAAAGGTAAAATTGTACATTTTTCAACTAATGTAAGTGGACAGGAAGTAGAAGATGAAAAGCTACCGCTTGATTTTTCTATAACAAAAATGGTGCTGTCATTATTTATTGGTATGTTTTTAATGGGATTTATCTTTTTATCTATTTCTCGTTCTTATCGTAAACGTGGTGTAGCTGCACCTAAAGGTTTGCAATCATTATTAGAACCCATTATTATTTTCGTAAGAGACGATATAGCAAAATCATCAATTGGAGAAAAGAAATATCAAAAGTATTTACCTTTTTTATTAACGATATTTTTCTTCATATTTCTGAACAATTTATTAGGCTTGGTGCCATTTTTTCCTGGAGGAGTTGATCTTACTGGAAATATTGCAATTACATTGACTTTAGCCGTATTTACTTTTTTAATCACAACTTTTAGTGGAAATCGTGCATATTGGAAACATATAGTAAATGCTCCTGGTGTACCTTGGTGGTTAAAAATTCCAATACCTTTAATGCCAATTGTTGAATTAGTTGGTGTATTTACAAAACCATTTGTATTAATGGTTCGTCTCTTTGCCAATATTACTGCAGGGCATATTATTGCATTAGGTTTCATCAGTTTAATCTTCATTTTTGGCGAAATGAGACCTGCTTTAGGATATGGTGTTTCTGTAGTTTCAGTAGTCTTTTACGTTTTCATGGGATTATTAGAATTATTAGTTGCATTTATTCAGGCTTATGTATTTACCTTACTCTCAGCTTTATATTTTGGGATGGCAATAGAAGAACATCATAAAGAAGAACATCATTAAAATAATATATTAACAATAAATCATTTACTAACATTATAATACTTTAAATTATGTCAATTTTATCAATTTTATTACAAGCAGCAGCTGACCTTACACCTATTGCAAAAATGGGTGCTGGATTAGGTGCAGGTATTGCCGCAATCGGTGCCGGAATGGGCATTGGTAATATCGGTAAAAGTGCATTAGAATCTATTGCACGTCAACCTGAAGCTGTAGGCGATATTCGTTCTAATATGATCGTATCGGCTGCTTTGATTGAAGGTGTTGCCTTCTTCGCTATTGTAGTTTGTTTATTGATTGTTTTCATGTAACAAACAATATTACTATATCATTGTTACGGTTGGTAACAATGATGTAGTTTTTTATTTTTTTAAATTTGACAAAAAGCTTAGTAAAGATTTGTAATAATTAAAATTATGGGAATAGTAACACCAGGTATAGGTCTTATTTTCTGGATGACATTGTCATTCGGCATTTTACTTTTTATACTTGCAAAATTTGCATGGAAACCAATTTTGGCCACTTTGCATGAAAGAGAAAAATCAATTGAAGATGCTTTACATCAAGCAGATAAAGCACGCGATGAAATGAGAGCTTTGAAATCGGATAATGAAGAACTGCTCCGTCAGGCAAAAGAAGAAAGAAGTGCCATTTTAAAAGATGCTCGTATCATTCGTGATAATATCATTGAAGAATCTAAAACAAAGGCCAATCAGGAATACAATAATATTATTGAAGCTGCCAAAGAAAGTATACACTTTGAGAAAATGGCTGCAATTACTGAATTAAAAAATCAAATTGCAACTTTATCTATTGATATTGCAGAAAAGATTCTGAAAGAAGAATTATCTGATAAAGAAAGTCAGAAAAAACATATTGATAAAATGATGAATAATGTCAATTTTAACTAATTTCTGCAAAAATCAGAACTATGAAAGATAGCAGAATTAACGGTCGATATGCAAAAGCTTTGTTTGATTTGAGTATTGAAAAGCAAATTTTAGATATAGTGTTTCATGATATGGAATTGGTAAAAGATATTTGTCAATCAAGTAAAGAATTTGAAAGTATGCTTTCGAGTCCTATTATTAAAACTGATAAAAAGCAATCTGTTGTAAAAGAAATTATGGGCAATCACTTGCATCAGGTTTCTCTTTCATTTTTATTGCTTATTTTAAAGAAAAGACGAGAAGTCAATATGAAAGCTATTGCCATTGAATTTACAGAAATGTACAAAGAATTCAAAGGTATAAAAACTGCACATTTGAAAACAGCTACTGAATTGGATAAGGAAACAAAATTACAATTTAAAGAACTGCTTACTCAGCAATCAAATAAAAATATTGAATTGTTAGAAGAAGTAAAACCCAACATTATAGGTGGTTTTGTTATTACTATTGATGATAAGCAAACAGATAATAGTATTGCTACAAAAATTCAACGATTACGAAAAGAATTTGATAGAAATATTTACGAAAAAGGATTTTAACAAACAGAATATAAATAAATTAATAATATGGCTGAAATTAAACCCGCTGAAATATCGGCAATTTTAAGACAACAGTTAGCAGGTTTTACAATGGAATCTGATTTAGAAGAAGTTGGATCTGTTTTGCAAGTTGGTGATGGGATTGCCCGTATATATGGTCTCAATAATGCTCAATCAGGTGAGTTGGTGGAATTTGCAAAAACTGGCGTTAAAGCTATCGTTCTAAATTTGGAAGAAGATAATGTTGGTGTAGTTTTGTTAGGAGATTCTCATCAAATTAAAGAAGGTGATGTAGTAAAACGTACCAATCAAATTGCATCTATCAATGTTGGTGAAGGTATGCTGGGTAGGGTTATTAATACCATAGGTGAACCTATTGATGGAAAAGGACCTATAAAAGGCGAAACTTACGAAATGCCATTGGAGCGTAAAGCACCTGGTGTTATTTATCGTCAACCTGTTAATGAACCATTGCAAACTGGTATTAAACCTATTGATGCAATGATACCTATTGGGAGAGGTCAACGCGAATTAATTATTGGCGATCGTCAAACTGGTAAATCTGCAATTGCAATTGATACTATTATTAATCAACGTGAATTTTACGATAAGGGTGAGCCTGTTTTTTGTATTTATGTGGCCTCAGGTCAAAAGGGATCTACTATCGCCAACGTTGTGAAAACTTTAGAGGAAAAAGGTGCGTTAGCTTATACTGTTATTGTTGCTGCTACAGCTTCTGAACCTGCCGCATTACAGTTTTATGCTCCTTTTACAGGTGCTGCTATTGGTGAATTTTTCAGAGATACTGGTCGTCCAGCTTTGGTAGTTTATGATGATTTATCAAAACAAGCTGTTGCTTATCGTGAAGTTTCATTATTACTTCGTCGTCCTCCAGGACGTGAGGCATATCCAGGTGATGTATTTTATTTACACTCAAGGCTATTGGAAAGAGCTGCAAAGATTATCAAATCTGATGAAATTGCTGCTCAAATGAATAATTTACCTGAATCTATTCGACATTTAGTAAAAGGTGGTGGTTCTCTTACAGCTTTGCCTATTATTGAAACTCAAGCAGGTGATGTTTCTGCTTATATTCCAACCAACGTTATTTCTATTACAGATGGTCAGATTTTTTTAGAAACCAATTTATTTAACTCAGGTATTCGTCCTGCAATCAATGTTGGTATTTCTGTGTCCAGAGTGGGTGGTAATGCACAAATTAAATCAATGAAAAAAGTTGCAGGAACACTTAAAATTGATCAAGCACAATATCGTGAATTAGAAGCCTTTTCTAAGTTTGGATCTGATTTAGATGCTACAACAAAAGCTGTTTTAGACAAAGGTAGTCGTAATGTGGAAATTCTGAAGCAGGCTCAATATTCGCCAATGAAAGTTGAAGATCAGGTTGCTATTCTTTATTGTGGTACAAGGGGTTTGTTGCAAAGAGTTCCGGTTAGGAAAATAAAAGACTTTGAATTGGAGTTTCTTCATATCTTGCAAATAGATCATAAAGATGTGCTTGAATCATTAAAAAAAGGAATGTTGACTGATAATGATATCAAAGTACTTGAACAAACCGCTAAAGAAATTTCAAGAAAATACGAAAACTAATTAAAACGGAGCAAATATGCCCAATTTAAAAGAAGTTAGAACAAGAATTACCTCAGTAAACTCTACAAAGCAGATTACCAGTGCTATGAAAATGGTATCTGCATCAAAATTGAGGAGGGCTCAAAATGCTATTATCAAACTAAGACCTTATTCAGCTAAGCTTACTGAGATTTTACAAAACTTAAGCGATAGTATTGAAAATACCAATGCTATTGCTTATTTTGAAGAACGTAAAATTGAGAATATACTTATTATCGTTGTTTCTTCAAATAGAGGAATGTGTGGTGCGTTTAATACAAATGTTATAAAAGCTGTGAATGTTCTTATTCATGATAAATACGAAACTCAAAATAATAATGGTAAAGTAGAACTTTTATGTATCGGTAAAAAAGCTGGCGATTTTTTTGTTCGTCGTTCATATAAAATTACCGAACGTTTAGACCATGTTTTTGATAAACTTTCGTTTGAAAATATAGTGCCAGTTGCTGAACAGTTAATGAGCAATTTTAAGAATAAAAAATACGATAAAATTGAAATTGTTTATAATCGCTTTAAAAACGCAGCAACACAGCAATTAGTTCATGAGCAATTTTTACCAGTATTACCTCCTGCAAGCAATTCAAAAAACACAAAAACTGCTGATTATATTTTTGAACCTGATAAAAAGCAAATTTTAGATGAATTAGTTCCCAAAACTTTAAAAATTCAATTATATAAAGTTATACTCGACTCGTGGGCTTCTGAACAAGGTGCTCGTATGACGGCTATGCATAAAGCTACTGATAATGCTACTGAAATGCTTAAGCAATTGCGTTTATCTTATAACAAGGCTCGTCAAGCAGCAATTACCAACGAAATTTTAGAAATAGTTGGTGGGGCTGAAGCGTTAAAGGGATAAGCTAATCTATTTTATTTATTGATGTTTTCTCTTAAATTTAGTTTTTTTATAGCTAATAAAACCTCCTCGAGATGAATGCTGCTAACAGCTTGGGGTAGGTAATCGGTTTTATAAAAAGCATCTTTTAAATAGGGTGAAACCAACTTTTCCATTCTATTATAACCATATATTTCAACTGGGCTGGTACAAGTAAAAAAAGTTACACATGGAATTTTTAAAGCAATAGCAATGTGCATGGCAAGAGTATCCCCACAGATTACTAAAGATACATTGCCAATATCTTGCAAATAATCTTTTATATTATCTCTTTCTTCAAAGAATACAATTGTATAACCTATACTCCTCAAATAATCAGCTAATTGCACGTATTGATTCCAAACTTTAGTAGGCCAACGATTTCCGGCTCGGCTTTCAATACCAATAACGTTAGATTTTCCTTGAGAAACTATATCTTCTGGAATTAAATACTCCTCTCCATTGAATTCTTTTCCTAACATTCTGAAAAGTATTTCCTGAAATGAATATTTATTCTCCCATTTAAGTTGATCTGCTTTTTCCTTGCCAAAGCGAGATGATAATCCCATGTCGAACCATTCATAAGCATCAGGAGTATAAACTACTTTTTTGTCTTGAATATAACTTCCAAATATCTTTTTGGCTTTTAATTTGCTAGCCAATGATGCACAAGCGACATCATCATCTAAGGAAATAAGAAAATCGAAATATTCTTCTAAAATCCCTGAGGTTTCTATATCTTCAATTGCTACTATACGCTTCAAACTTGGGCGTTTAAAAGGCAATATTGCAATATTCTTCTTAGCAGTTATCCATGTAATATTAGCATTTGGATATAGATGCAACAAGGTAGTTGTTCTTACAACATCACCTGTAGCACCTATTTTAATAATAATAATTTTTTCCCTCATAGATTATTATAAGTTATTTTTTATAAAGGTTTCCAAGCCTAAATACCCAAGGTTTTGGGTAAAAAAATTAATATTTGATGAGTAATCTACAATATTTTTATTTGTAATAATTTCATTTAAGCCTTTTACAATATTGTCAATACTATTATTTTCAATAACTATCCCTGTTTTTTTATCTAAGATCAATTCTGAAATTCCGCCAACATTGGTAGCTACAACAGGAATTTTAAAACCATACGACATCATTAAAATACCACTCTGAGTTCCTGAATTATATGGTAAGCAAGAAACGTCAGCAGATTTAAAATATGGTTCAATTTCTTCGTTAGGAACAAAAGAATTATAGAGTATTACTGATTTTTCTAATGATAGTTGTTGTATTAATTGTTTATAAGTCTCAATATCTTCATAACATTCTCCTACAATCAATAAAACGGTATCAGGATGAATTTTAAGAAATTCTTTGAAAGCGATAATCAACTTATTTAGTCCTTTGTATGGTCGAATTAAACCAAAGAAAAGAATTACATTTTCTGATTTAATTTTTAAAAATTCACGAGCTGATTGCTTGTTGTATTTATGCAAATCATAACAATCATATACAGATAAGGTGGTTTGAAAATTAGGCTTATCTAAGAAATCTTTCTTTATTTGCTCATGGATATATTTGGATTGACAAATAAAAGCATCAGCGTACTTAAGGGTATGCTTTGTGAAAAAACTATCAAACCAACGTTTTTCATGTGAAATATAATTTTCTACCAAAAAAAATATTTTAGTTTTTTTGTTTCGTTTAATTAATCGTGCAATGGTGCTTAGCGCTGGACCAAAAAATGGCATCCACCAAACAAATATCACTCCATCAGGATTAATACGCTTAATTTCACGGGCTGCTTTAACCCAAGTTAGGGGATTGATAGAATTGATAATACGTTTGATTTTATCTTTATGTTCAAAGGGGATAAAAGTAGAGTCATCAAATTGGGTTGTTCCAGGAAAAAAAATGGAAGGGTATAATAAGCTATATGAAATTGTATTACAATCATATCCTAAATGCGTAAGTGTATTGTTAAGATATGCTTCAACCAAGGCCTGACCACCTCTGTAGGGATAAGCGGGTCCAACTATCACTATTTTTGGTTTGCTATTTGGCATTTATTATGATATATTGTATTATGTTTTTTCAAGTTTCGCTATGTGGTTGATGCAAACTTGATTTTAAAATGCAAAAATAGGGTTTTTATTTTAATTTTCTGATTTTATACAACTTTATTAGCAACAGTAGATTCAAGTTACAACTACAACAAATCTTAACAATTATGCAAAAAAAATTTCAAACTGTTTATTCCCATTTGAAAACGTCATATTTCTGTTTTGGACGTTGAGAATCTCTCCACTTAAAATTCTTCAATACTCTATCAGCTTCTGGAAGTTCTTTCAAAGGAAATAATGTGCCTTCAGGGCTTTTTATAAAAGTAATGGTTTCAATTTGTTTGTCTTTTATAAAAATCAACAAATCACTGGCAATGGCTTTATTGATACCAAGTAAATCCTTGCTATCTTGCTCTTTCATGTAATAAATTGTTTCTGAATTACCTTTAACTAAAACTTTGTTCAGTTCATTGTTGCTAAAAAAACCTTGCATATTTTTGCCTTTTACCTGATTAAACTGATTGGAGTCACTTTGAGAAATAATAAAAGCATTATTTCTTAAAAGCATCTCTTTCATTTTGTTATTGCCTGATAATAAATGAATAGTATCTGCTGAAAGTTGATTTTCATCAGTCCAAAGAACTGGAGCGTAAAACATTGTCATTAAGGAATCTTTCATCATAAACGAAAGTGAATCACACATTCCTTGCATATCAATTCTGAAAAATTTCACTTTATGATAAGCATATATTAACTCGATATTGTCTGCAGTATCATATTTAGCTCTGAGTGTATCTGCATGTAAATATAATGAATCTCCATTGTCAATAAATATAGCCATTACGCTATCAGTAGCAATAGATTTATGAAACAATTCACTATTTTCAATGTAATTTCCTTTTATAATTATATTCTTTGCAGTATCTATTAAAGTAACATTCATAAATGCTTTCCCAAATCCAATTTTTCGATCATAATAAAGGCTATCTCCTTCAAGATGCTGGTTTTTTGTTTGCAGCCATGCGTTTTTGCTAAATTGAGATTTGTCAGTTTTGGTATTGTACCAACCATTTTCACAATAAATAGTGTTTTCTTTACTCACAATATTTGTTGGTCCATAAAAATAGGCAATTTCAGAACTTGTATTAAACATCAAAGTATCCGAATCAATTGTATATTTGGGGTTGACAAGTAAAACATCTTTTTTAAAGAAAAATTCCTTTTTACTTGTATAATAATGTCCTATTTTACTTGTTAAATTATTTTCTTTATCAATAATTTTTCCACCTGTGTAATAGCTTGCAATACCACTATTTCTGCTATAATTAAGAAAATTTGTAGATAAGATTGTTTGATTATCTACTAATTTGACATTGTTATAAATTTCTGCAATTTTAGTGTTCCCATCATATTTCAATGTATCTCCATAAATATTTAAAGTATCACTCATTCTAATTCTAACATTGCTAAATGCTTCAACTCTATTATCTATCTGAAAGAAATAAGCACTGTCGCAATAAAGTCGAGTTCCTTCGTGGTTAAAAATTACATTTCCTACGAGCACACTAATGTTTTTATCAATCTCATGCGATCTCATTATATCAGCAGCATAAGTGATATTGGTTTGACCAAAGCAAAAATATGGTGAGATTAATAAAAATAACAGTACTATTTTTTTTATTATATATTTTAACATAGCTGAACATTAAAAACCCACAGTTATTGCTGTGGGTTTTAGTAATAAATTATTTTAGGGTTAATTATTATTCGCCTACTTTATCTTCAAATTTTTTATCGTGTTTGCTTTTTCTTTCTTCATTATCGAAATTTGAATCGTCTTCTATTTCTGCTTCTTCAACACGGTCAATAGCTCCAACTCCATCAAACCAAAGTTTTGTAATTTTAGGAATCTTACTACCTTTGACTTTTTGTGAAATTTCTACATAATAATAGTTTTTTAATTTTTTCTCAGGAAATAATTTCTGATAAGTCCTATCATAAAGTATTTTCTCTGCTTTAACTATTTTGAATTTATCATACTTCTTTATTAAATAATTCTCCATCGGTCTGAAAATGTTTTTGGGATCCATGATAGTAGTTGTTGAAACCATTTTTCCATCAGGTGCAAACTCAGCTTTTTGCTCCATATCATGGAAAAAGAACTCTGCTAAATAATTGGAATCAACTTGTTTCCATATTATTTCCTCTGATCTTGGGAATTTTTTATCAAAATATTTTTTTACAGCAACTGGTACATCTACATTACTTGAAGTTGATTCTTCGTCTTCCTCAACTTTTTTCTTATTTACCTTGGCTGGTTTTTCTGCTTTAACTTTAGGTTCAGGTTTTGGTTTTGGCGTTGCAATTGGTGTTTCGTCTGTTTCAACTGTTTCAACTTTTGCAGGTTTAGGTGGCTTTGGGGGTTTAGGCGTTTTTGTAGTTTTAACTGCTTGTTTTTGAGAATCATCAGCTTCTTCTTCAACCTTTTTCTTTTTGTTTTTAATAGGTTTTTCTTCTTCAATTACTTCATCTTTTTTAGATTCAGTGTTAATTGTTATAACTTCAGGTGCTGTATTTTTGGTTAAATTTCCTGATAAATCAAAGAAAAGTTCTCCATTTTCTTCTTGATTTAAACCCTTTTTCTGAATTTTAAGGTAATAGTAATTATTATCATTTGGTTCTTCAATATATTGAGAAATAGCAATTTTATATCCAACATAATTATCATAAAAATATTTTACAATGGTACTTGGTAACTCTTTTTCACCTACGGGAAATTTAGAAATTATCCAATTACCATTGGTAGTAATTTCTGCTTTTCCAGATTGTCCGTCAACTTTAATATTAGCAAAATAATTGCCTTCTTTAAGTTCCCAAGACTTTGCTTTTACCTCAGGATAAATTGTTTCTAACCCAATAAGAACATCTTTTGGGACTTGTTCTTCATCAATTTTTTGAGCTAAAACATTAGCTGATAATAGAATTAGAAAAAAAAGAATCTTGCTTCTCATAAATTTTTTTATTTAAAATTAAATATTTCTGAAAATAGTTTGTGTCCTATCTGGTCCATTTGAAATAATTGTTATTGGAACTTTAACGATATTTTCAATAAATTCGATATAATTTCTCAAATTTTCAGGAAATTGATTATACGTCGAAACGTGATTTATGTTTCCATTCCAACCTTTTATTTCTTCATAAATAGGTTGTAACAGATTTTCTTCACTCTCATAAGGAAGATAATCAATAAATGTGCCATTGTAATTATATTGTTGGCAGGTTTTGAAATTTTCAAAGGAATTCAAAACATCAATTTTAGTAACAACTAGTTCTGTTACACCATTTAGCATAATAGCATATTGTAATGCGGGGATATCTAACCATCCACAACGACGTGGACGACCTGTAGTAGATCCAAATTCACGTCCTTCAGATCTAAGTTTTTCTCCTTCATAATTAATTAGCTCAGTTGGGAAAGGACCGCTGCCTACACGGGTGCAATATGCTTTAAAAATACCAATTACTTTGCCAATTTTATCTGGAGAAACACCTAAACCCGTACAAACTCCTGCAGTAATGGTGTTGGATGAGGTAACGAAAGGATAAGACCCAAAATCAACATCAAGCATACTTCCTTGTGCTCCTTCTGCCAGAATAGACTTGTTATCTTTAAGTGCTTGATTAATGTAATATTCACTGTCAATAAGGTCAAATTTTTTGATTTTCTCAATAATTGATAGCCACTTTTCTTCATATTCGAAAAATGACATATTTTCAATTTGATGATTCTCAAGATCAAATTTAAAAAATTTTAAAATTTCAATATGTTGATTTTTAAGTCTGTTGTATTTTTCTACGAAGTTGGTTTGCAATAAATCACCAACTCTTAAACCATTCCTTGCAGTACGGTCGGTATAAGCAGGGCCTATTCCTTTGAGCGTTGAACCAATTTTGGATTTACCTTTAGCATATTCGTATGCAGCATCTAATAATCTATGTGAAGGTAAAATTAGATGTGCTTTTTTAGAAATTTTTAAATTTTTAGTAGCATCTACATTCCTTTCTTTTAATTTATCAATTTCTCTTTGAAAAATCAATAAATCAATTAAAACGCCATTTCCTATGATATTGATGGTTTTTTCGTGAAAAATACCTGAAGGTATTGTATGTAATACATGCTTTATTCCATTAAATTCTAATGTATGTCCAGCATTAGGTCCACCCTGAAAACGAGCTATAATATCATAACTGGGTGTTAAAACGTCAACAATTTTGCCTTTTCCTTCATCACCCCATTGCAGGCCTAGTAGTACATCAACTTTCTTCATTATTTATTTTTATTTTTTATTCTTCTTTTTTGCATAAAAGACTAATGAATGTCCTATAACATTAACTTCAAACAATTCTTCTATTGATTTTTTAATTTCTTCTATTCTTGGGTCGCAAAACTCAAGTATTTCATTACTATTATTAATGATAACGTGATCGTGTTGTTTAAAGTGAAACGATTTTTCATATACCGATTTTGTTTCACTGAATTTATGTTTGGTAACTAAATTGCATTTCAATAATAATTCCATTGTATTGTATAATGTAGCTCTACTTACCGCGTACCTATTTTTTCTCATTTTAACATAAAGAGAATCAATATCAAAGTGACCTGATAATGTGTAAATTTCTTTAAGAATCGTGTATCTTTCAGGTGTTTTTCTGTGCCCGTTTGCAACGAGATAATTAATGAAATGCTTCTTAACAGCTTCAAAAGTATTATCGGTTTTGTCACCCATTTTTATGTCTTTTTTGAATGTATAAAATTAGTAAAAAAAACTAATCTAGTATTAATATAAATAAAGAATTTGTTTTCAATGAATAAAATTAGCAAGAAAACAAGCTTAATTAGCTCATTCTTATTATTTTTTGAATACCTTCGATTTTTTTTAATTTTTTCATCAGATCTTTTAAGTGCTTAGTATCGCTTACATAAATCATAATTAAACCTTCAAAAACGCCTTCGCTACTTTGTAAATTAAACGATCGAATGTTGAGGTTTAAATCTTCGGAAATAACTCGAGAAATATCTTTTACTACTCCTCTTTTATCAATTCCTCTGATTTTTATTCCAGTTAAGAATGTAATATCTTCGTTTTCTTTCCATTTTGCTTTCACAATTCGATTGCCATATTTCGACATAAGCTGAATGGCTTCCTCGCAATTGGTTCGGTGGATATTGATACCTTCATCTGGATTGATAAGGCCAATAACGTCATCACCAGGAATGGGGTTGCAACAAGTGGAAATACAGTATTTCAGATTTTCATTTTTTTCGCCCAGCATTAAGGTTTCAGGTTTGTTTTTTATTTGTCCTCTGATTTCATCTGCAAGGGATACTATGGGCTGGTAAATTGCTCTTTTAGTTAATGTAAATGGATTGATATAATTCATCCAATTGGTTTTTTCTTCGTTTTGAAAGCAATTTTTTAAATCTTTTATGGTAAGTCTGTTGGAAAATGCTAAATAAAAAAGTTGTGTAGTACTTTGAATTTTTAGAAAATCTTTGAGAATGCCAATATTGGTTTTATTTAATTCGATATTAATTTGAGTAAATAGTTTCTGAAGTAAAACTTTTCCTTCCTCTGAATGTGATTTATGCTCTTCTTTAAGTGCTGATTTAATTTTTAGTTTTGCTTTTGCTGTTACTACATTTTCATACCATTCCTCTTTGGGTAATTGTTTGGTTGAAGTAATAATTTCGACTTGATCACCACTTTGGAGTTGATAATTAGTAGAAACGAGTTTGTGGTTTACTTTAGCACCTATACAATGATTGCCAATATCGGAATGTATATTGTAAGCAAAATCTAATACCGTAGAGTTTACTGGTAATGTTTTCATATCGCCTTTTGGAGTGAAAACGAATATTTCTTCGGCAAACAGATTAAGTTTAAAATCATCTAAAAAGTCTAATGCATTTACTTCCGGGTTTTGAAGTATTTCTTTGATTTTATTCAACCAATCATCTAATCCAGATTCTGCTTTGATATTTTCGCTATCGAAATCTTTGTATTTCCAATGGGCTGCATATCCTTTTTCGGCAATTTCATCCATGCGTTTGGTGCGAATCTGCACTTCAACCCATTTGCCAGAATGACTCATAACAGTGGTGTGTAAAGCTTCGTATCCATTGCCTTTGGGAATGGAAATCCAATCGCGAAGTCTGTCGGGATTAGGTCGATAAAAATCTGTAACAATTGTATATACGTTCCAGCAATCGGATTTTTCGTTTTCCAATGGAGTATCTATAATAATTCGAATTGCAAAAAGATCAAAAACTTCTTCAAAAGGAATTTCTTTTTTCTTCATTTTGCCACGAATGGAAGAAATAGATTTTGCTCTTCCTGTAATACTGTAATTAAAACCTTTTTCGGAAAGTGTTTTTTTTATCGGATAAATAAATTTACCGATAAAGCGGGCTCTTTCTAATTCCGATTCTTTTAGCTTTGTAGAAATAGATTCGTAAACTGCAGGTTCGGTATATTTTAATGATAAATCTTCTAACTCGCTTTTAATGGCATGCAATCCCAAACGATGTGCTAATGGTGCATACAGATAAATAGTTTCGGAAGCTATTTTTAGTTGTTTGTCTTTAGGCATCGCATCCAACGTTCGCATGTTGTGGAGACGATCAGCAAGTTTTATAAGAATTACCCTCACATCATCAGAAAGTGTAAGGAGTATCTTTTTAAAATTTTCGGCTTGTAAAGAAAGCGAAGTGTGATCAAATATCTCTTCTATTTTAGTAAGCCCATCTATTATTTGTGCTACTTTACTTCCAAAAAGTGATTCGATATCGGCAATAGTGTAATCGGTATCTTCTACAACATCGTGTAATAAGGAACAAATAACCGAAGTGGTTCCAAGCCCTATTTCCTGTACAGCTATATAAGCAACCTCAAGTGGATGATAAATATAAGGCTCACCGGTTCGACGGCGGGTATCTTTGTGAGCATTTACAGCCAGATTAAATGCTTTGCGGATAAGTTTTTTATCGTCTTTGCTGATATTTGATCGCCATACGGTAAAGATATTTCGGTAGCGTTTTAGTATTTCTTTTTTCTCCAGTTCCTCGTCAATAATATACATCTTCTTTGCTGATTGTGTTGTAATAATTAATAAACAAAAATAGTGTAATTTTTCTTTTGTTGACAGTTCTTTTTTTTAAAGTTTTGAAGAGGGAATAATATAACTTAAAATTAAATGTATAGAAAGAAATAATATGTGGAGTTTAAAAAAGATTATAAATAACATTAAACTTTTCTCTTTAATCCTTGTTTATTTGGTGTATTTTGAAATTATTCATAAAATTATCTTAACATAAATTATTAAATAAAATGGTATTAGTTGGTAAAAAAGCTCCTGTTTTCAGTACAGATGCAGTGATTAACGGAGGTGAGTTTGTAGAAAATTTTTCTTTAGAACAATTTATTGGTAAAAAACATGTGGTATTTTTCTTTTATCCACTCGATTTTACTTTTGTTTGTCCTACCGAAATTCTTGCTTTTCAAGAAAAATTAGCAGAATTTGAAAAACGTAATGTTGCCGTTGTTGGTTGTTCAATTGATTCAAAATTTTCACATTGGGCTTGGTTGAATACCGAACTTAAAAATGGTGGTATCAAAGGTGTTAAATTTCCTTTGGTTTCAGATTTATCAAAAACTATTTCGCAAAACTTTGACGTTTTAGCCGGAGATTTTGACTACAATGAAGAAGGTGAAAGTATGTTTGTTGGTGCTCCTGTTGCATATAGAGGTTTATTCCTGATTGACAAACAAGGTGTTGTTCAACATCAATTGGTAAATAATTTGCCATTGGGCAGAAGCATTGATGAAGCTATTCGTATGGTAGATGCGCTACAATATTTTGAAGAAAATGGTGAAGTTTGTCCTGCCAATTGGCATAAAGGCGAAACTGCTATGAAAGCCACAGCTGAAGGTGTTGCAGCTTACCTTTCGAAAAAATAATTTTTTTTTTATTATTTTTTGTTTTCCTCCTGCAAGTGATTGATTTCGCTTGCAGGTTTTTTGTTTTTTATACTGATTTTTATTTCATTAATGTAATAACTTAATTTCTTAATAACATCATAAGCCAATTTCCTATCTTTGCAAAAAAATATTATTTTGATTTATCCTGCTAACATAGAACAAAAATTAGGTTTTGAAACAATACGTCAATTTGTAAAAAACGATTGTATAAGTGTGTTGGGCGAAAAAATGACCGAAAGATTTTCGTTTCGTAATGATTACAAATTGCTGAATACATTACTTAATCAAACAGATGAATTTCGTCAGATTTTACTATTCGACAATCGTTTTCCTTCACAGGATTATTTTGATTTAACATCTGAAATAGAACGTATTCGCATTCAGGGAACTTTTATTGAAATTCAATCGCTGATAGATTTACGTTTGTCGTTGGTTACTATATTTAATTGCTTAAAATTTTTACAACCATCAGAAGAAGAAATAAAATATCCTGAATTATATGAACTTGCTAAAAAAGTAAATCTTAACGAAACGCTTTTAATTGCAATTGAACGAATACTGGATGAAAAAGGATTTATTAAAGATGATGCTTCGGCCAATTTGTGTAAAATCAGAAAAGATTTAAAACTAAAAACGACGAATGCAGAGAAAAAACTTAACCAAACCCTCAATATAGCTAAAAAAGAAGGCTGGACGGGAGATGATGTTTCTGTTACCATCAGAAACGGAAGGGCAGTTATTCCGGTAAGTGCTACCAACAAAAGGAAAATTAAAGGTTTTGTACACGATGCTTCAGCAACAGGGCAAACTTACTATATTGAACCCGAAGAAGTATTTGAATTAAACAACGAAATAAGAGAATTAGAAAACGACGAACGTTTAGAAATCATCAAAATCCTAACCGAATTTACAGATTATCTGCGACCTTATTCTTTTGAACTCAAACAAGGCTATCATTTTTTATCTTTAATGGATTTTATAAGGGCAAAAGCTAAATTTGCTATTAAAATTGATGGCATCAAACCTTTAATTTCCGATAGTCCTAAATTGGAATGGTACAATGCCAAACATCCTTTGCTATATTTGTCGCATAAAGCACAAAAAAAAGAAATAGAATCATTAAATATCAAGCTTAGTAACAAAGAAAGGATATTGGTAATTTCGGGACCAAACGCCGGTGGTAAATCGGTTTGTCTGAAAACTGTCGGATTGTTGCAATATATGTTGCAATGTGGTTTGCTGGTTCCTATGAAACATACTTCTGAAACCGGGATTTTTGAAAATATATTTATTGATATTGGCGATGAACAATCCATTGAAAACGATTTGAGTACTTATAGTTCTCACTTGTTGAACATGAAAAAACTCGTTGAAAAAGCCAATCTCAACACTTTGTTTTTGATTGATGAATTCGGAACAGGAACCGAACCTCAATTGGGTGGAGCAATTGCAGAAGCAATTCTTGAAGCTGTGAGTGATAAAAAAGCTTATGGTGTAATTACTACCCATTATTCCAATCTTAAACTAATGGCAGGAAAAGTGGAAGGAATTGTGAATGGAGCTATGTTGTACGATACTGAAAATATGCACCCTCTTTACAAACTAAAAATAGGAAAACCCGGTAGTTCTTTTGCTTTTGAGATTGCTCAAAACATAGGTTTGCAACAAGAAATATTAGACAAAGCCCGTCAAAAATCAGGGAAGTCGCACTTAGATTTTGAACAACAATTACAACAACTGGAAGTTGATAAAGAAGAAATTGCCAGAAAACAGCAGGAGTTGAAAGTTGAAGATGATTTCCTTTCCGAAATGATTGAGAAATATCGCAATTTGAACGACAAATTGGAAAATACAAAGGGGATTATAATAAAAAAAGCCAAAGAAGATGCTAAAGAACTCATTAATCAAACCAATAGGATTATTGAGAATGCAGTAAGATTGATTAAAGAGGGGAATGCTGAAAAAGAAATTACCCGCGAAGCCAGAGAAACTATCCAACATTTTCAGGAAAGACTTGAAAATACAGATTTGCCGGTTAAGAAAACCAAAACAAAACAAAACCCTCCTTTAAAAGCAAGCGTTGACAAATCGCCTATATTTATTGGCGATTATATAAGAATTATCGGACAGCAAACAGTAGGGGAGGTTGAGTTTATTAAAAATGACAAAGCTGTTGTGCTGGCAAATTCTATACGTGTTACACTTCCATTAAATCAATTAGAAAAAGTATCGAAAAAAGAAGCATTGCAACGAACAAAACCTCCAAAGACCAATAATTATGGTAATGTAATGCAGGATATTTCCGAAAAAGCCACACATTTTAAACCTTCCATTGATATCAGGGGAAAAAGAGCCGAAGAAGCGATAACATTGGTAAAACATCTGGTTGATGAAGCTATTTTGCTGAGTGTTTACGAACTCACCATACTACATGGCAAGGGAAATGGTATTTTACGACATGTTATCCGCGAATATCTTCGTGGTATAAGCGAAATAAAAAGTTTTAAAGACGAACACATCGAACGTGGTGGCGATGGTATTACGCTGGTTAGTTTGAAATAAAATTTACTATAAAAGTAAATTTAAGATAAATTTATATTATTTTTGCAATATGAAGATTAAATTTATTTCTGTTGAACTTTACAACTACTATATAGGTAACTATAAGGGAAAACAAAAAATATCTGAATTAATAATAAAACGATTTGTAGATAAAGTAAACTTTATTATTAATGCGGGCACTTTAGGCGATTTATCAAAAATAAACAGTTTGAATATTGAAAAATATGAAGACCATTACAGTGCAAGAATTAACAAACAATACAGAATAGAATTTGATTTTGCAAAACCCGATACGATTGTTTTTATTAAAATTTCAAAACATTATGAATAAAATATTTGATGCCAACGAATTAATACCTGCAAAAGCTACTCATCCCGGTATTTTGATAAAAGATGAAATAGAATGTATTGGTATAACACAAAAGGAATTAGCGTTAAAGCTAGGGATTGCACCTAATATTGTGAATGAATTAATTAAAGGAAAGCGAAATATAACAGCTGCTTTAGCTATTAAATTAGAGAAAATATTAAAAATTGATGCCCAATATTGGATGCAGTTACAAGCACAATATGAAATACAAACGATAAAAATCAGACAAAAAAACGAAATTAACAAACTTACTATTTCCGATAAAATTAAACGCAAATTATTAAACAATGCGGCTATGTAGCAATGAACGTGGCGGCGATGGAATTACGCTGCATAGCTTGAAGTAGTTACAAAATAGCAGGAGGGCGACTCCAAATCGCCCTCCTGCTTGTGGTATAACCTTATTTCTTTTGATTTTAAAAACTGCTGAATTTGTATCCGCAAGTCATCTGATGACTATTTAGTATCCAAATTATTTAAACAAATTGGAATGGGTTCCGGTTCTGATTAAAGTAATAAGATGTATGCTTTTGTTTTTCTCGTATATCAGTATCCAATCATTCTCAATATGACAATCTCTGTAATTTTTGTAGTTTCCTTTTAGGGGATGATCTTTATATTTTTCAGGAAGACTTTCTGAAGAAAGAAGTAGTTTGATAACTTCATTTAATTCATTCTCATTTAAATTGCGTTTTCTGGCTAATTTTAAATCTTTCAGGTATTGATGTGTAAACGCTAACTTATACATTACTTAACTTTTTGTAAATAATCTTCAAAACTTTCACATTTAATAGTTTTTCCTTTTTTAGCTTCAGCAATTGCTTTTTTTGTTGTTTCATTTGCTATTTCGTCAGTTTCTACAATTGTAGCAAAACTTAGATTTTTTACAAATTCCAAAAATGCTTTTGCTGCTTTTGAATTTTCTTTAATAACTATGGTTGTCATAATACATATTTTTTACAAATATAATACAAAAGAAGAATAGATGCTTAAAATTTTTGCGGAAGTTATCACTTTTTGCTTTTGTGAATCGTTAACTTATTGATAATTAATTTTTAGTCTAAATGTATAGCTGAGCTTGTTGAAACTATATTCAATAGCACAATAGTATTTAACATAGAAAAGTCGGGGCGCGACTTCAATTCGCACCCCGACTGTGATATATAAGCGAAATAAAAAGTTTTAAAGACGAACACATCGAACGTGGTGGCGATGGAATTACGCTGCATAGTTTGAAATAGGAGATTATCTCGGCAAGATGCCGCATATATAGCATCGTAGCGGGACGCTACGATGAACAGGGAACAGTTGTATAAGTTGGATTTTTGTTGTATGACTGAATGTTATGGGTAGTTTTACTTGAATATTTTTTCATAATACATACTAACATCTTCTCTTATTGACTCCCAATAATCAATTATATAAAGAGCAAGTTCAACCGTTGTTCTTTTTTCTTTATATTTGTCTGAAGTAAAATAACCATAGAAATTTCCATCTGGGTCAACAAGTACAGGAGGATAAGAAGCGTATTTATTAAACGGGGAAAAGTCGCTATACTTATCACCATAATCGCCATATTTATTCCAAATACATTTGTCGTTGTATTTAGAACCATAGTCACCATTTTTATTCCAAATAGATTTGTCATCATGTTTTGAACAATTCAAACAACCAAGAAAAACATCATGGTTTTTACCTCCAAAAATTAATAGTGTTTGAGCTTTGACCCCAAAAGTCAAAATGAAAAGGAAAAACGATAGTGTGATTATCTTGTTCAAATTATTCATTATGCTATTTTTATAATTCTGACTAACATATTTATGATTTCTAATAATCAATTAAATATGATTCCTGATTTTTAATTATTCAATGCAAATTTAGTAATTTGTTTTTGAAAACTTATAACTATCCCCAGTTTTCTTTTTTGGTACTAAAAGACCTAAGTGGGTATAAATTATTTAACCGATAATTAGTTGGTATTTAATTGTGTTTGTATATTACTGAAATTCCATTAACCTTTTCTCCTAATGGGATTTTTGTTACACGACTGAATGTTGTATGCTGTGATATTTTCAACTTAAATGTGAAATAATTTTATGATAAGAATTTGGAAATTTATTTTGAAAATCGCTATTGCGTTCTTCACTCGTAAAATCTTTTAAAATAGGTAAAATATCAATATCTATACTTTCTTTTTCCTTTAACATCGTAAACTTGTCTTCAGATTCTTTAAGTAGCTTTCTTAAATATTTTTCCATTTTTTCTATATTTTCTAAAACTTCTTTTGGATAATTGAACAACTTGTGATTCTTTAAGGAAACGCTCATTCCTTCAAATTCTAATTGGATACCATTAACAATTTCCATTTCTTTAAGGTAAATTTGGATTTGTTTTTGATCAATAAGTATTAGTAAAGGGGGATTCAATGCTTTTATTCCATTAGCAATTAATTTTCTTCTTGATGATTTTATTGTTCTATATAATTCATCTGTTTTTTTCATAAAGTCAATTTTTGCCTGAACTCTTAAATTAGATTGTTCTCTTGATCTTTCGTAAGATTTTAGAATTGCAGAAATAACGCCACCTATAACGGAAATACTTATTATTCCCAATAGACTTTTAATAATTTCAAACCTTATTGTATTATTAATATCGTATGGTATCCCTTTATATATTAAAATGTAAATACCAATTATACTAAAAACTAATATAATTGAAAGAATTAAAATAAGTCTAATAATATTCATAATTTTTTATTTTATAAGTTATTATTTCAAAAAGTATTATGAAGTTACTCTTCTTTATAATTTTTAATTTTTGAATTATGTTCAATTATCTCAACACATAAATTGACAATTTCAGTGGAAATATACATCAATTCTTTTTCCATATTTATTTCTTTTAATGAACCCGTATTATCGATAGCATACATACTTAAAGAATAATATTTATTCTTCAATTCTTTTATTTGATTAAAATGATCTTTAGAAACATCTCTTTGCTGAATAACACCGATTTCAGAAAAGACCTTTACCATTCTTTTTTCATAATTAAGATCTGAAGAAAGATTAATTAATACTTCCCTACATTGATTAATTCCATAAACGTATCCCATAGTTATTAATTTAAAATTATACTACAAAGATAATATATAAATTTTATTCATTTTTTATATACAAATAATCGGTGTTTTCCATGGTAGCAACTTGCATAAGCAGAAAAGACAAAACACTCAATTATCATTAGTATCAATACTAAATTCATGGGTAGTATATGTTTGTCCGTCTTCAACACCAGAAAAAATAAACAAAAAAAGTTTACCCTTTTTATATTTTAGTAGTAGTTTCCCTTTATAATTCTCACTACTCAAGTATACAAACCCAAATTTTAATGCTGACTGTTTAAAAGCAATATATGATTTCTGATCGAATACATTATAAGTCAATAGTTGTTCACTATCTAAACGAACACGCCTTATTAGATATTCACGTTCATAAGTGCTTAAACGGCAAACATAATGATCAACATTAGCATCTTCCTTTTGTTCTCTTTTTGAAAATTCAAATCCTTTTAAAGACAAATATGTATCCAATTCATCATCATTTAAATAATAAATTTTTACTAAATCATTAATTAATAATTTTTGAGCATTTGCATTAAAACAGCTAAATAAACTAATAAATAATAATACGGTTACTGTTGTTGATTTCGCTAAGAATAATTTAAACTTTTTCATTTTTCTGTTTTGTTTGAAGTTTGAGGTTTCCATTCAAAAAAAATTAATAGTAAGTTGAATATTGCCACTATCCAGTCAATTACGTGCCATGTTTCTTTTTGAAACCAAAACTTTTGAAATGGATTGAAAATAATTGCAACACCTAAATAAAATATCAATAATCCAATTTGCTGCTGTTGGTAGGATTTGTAAGTAAAGTAAATAAATGTAAGCATAACTAACCAGCGAAGGAAAGTAAAATAACTGTATTGCTGTTTGGTTGTTGCTGCAATTATTAAAGCAATAATAACGATAAGTTTAATAAAAACATCAATGTAAAAAGAAATTTTAAAATTTTTCATATAATTTATTTTGAAAAGAACCAACGGAGAATAATTAACACAACGGGTTAAAGAGCAATTATTTTTTATAGAAATTTCCTAAAATTCCAACATATTTATTATCTTCATATTTAAAAATTGAAAAAACAAAATAATTATTTTCTTTACCAAAAGTAAAGTTTTGTGTTGTCATCAACTTTACTTCTTTTCCTTCCTCGTTTTCAGATAAATATTCATATTTATAACTTTCCGTGATAAATCCTTTTGAATTTAAATATTCTTTGAATCTGCTTGTTGTAGGATTGGTAATGATTAAAATCAATACAACTATTGAAAATGCAATTAAAATTCGTTTTTTTTTCATAACATTTTTTTCACTTTAGTATTATTTAAAAGGATAAATAAGGATAAGGCAAGAAGAGTATATGTAATAAAATAGGGTGAAATCATATCAAAATCTTTTATTAAATATTCATATCCAATATTCTTTTCATACAAATAATTATTTGTTATTACAATTGATATAATATATGAAACGAATATTAAAGAATTTAAAAAAAATAATAATCGATTCTTTTTGAATTTAAAAACGGGATCTTTTAAATTTGAAGTTAATTTAAAAACAATAAAAGCAGTTATGGAAATAAATAAAATTTCTATTATCAGCCTATATAAATCAAGCTTATCATGATTTGACCATAAAAAATCATAGTGTATATTATATTTTCTAAAAGGCACAAAAATTAATGTGATTATTGAAAGAGAAATTAAATATAATATTAAAGTAATTCTTTGGTAAAAATTGAATTGATTTTTCATACTATTTTTTTAAATATTTCATTTGAAATCGGTTCTTATTGAGATTTTCTTTTGTTTAATGTTTTAAAAAAATCATCTTCTTCCAATAAATTTTATTTTAAATTCTTTCATAAATACAAAAATTTAAATTCGTTGATACCTTATTTAATAAAAACAGCGTGGTCAAATTACCTATGTTGTATTTTTTTATATTTTAAGTTCTATACCATAATGGCATTAGTTTTTAAATATTGAGAACAAATGTACGACAATAAAAAAGTAATATGCAAATAAAATGCAAATTTTGTATTTGTTTCTAATTTTTACTTTATAAACCATATCTCAGAATATCTTAATTATAAAATCTTACCGTCTATTTATCCAATCTTCCAATACTTCTGTATATTCTTTCAGTACCTATAAATATATGCTCAGTACATATATAAAATTTAACAGTACCTACGCAGCTATTTTTTTTGGCTATATGTACCGCAATATTTTATTAATGTATTGCAAAAATATACGCATGTACGATAAGATTATATATATGTACCGGCTGAATATATGTATTTTATGCAATTTTTTGTACAATTAAACCTTTGGGTTAATACACAAAGAATACCAACAAAGCGGCGTAGAACTATCTTCCGACAACGAAGAACAGGAATTTGCCTATAGCTTAGCAAAAATTGTGGTAGAAGGGGTGTAAGAAATTATTTTAAACCTGACAGGTTTTTTAAACCTGTCAGGTTTGTGGCAATACTATGGGTTAATTAATACACAAAGATTTTCAACAAAACGGCGTAGAACTAACTTCCGACAACGAAGAACAGGAATTTACCTTTAGCCTCGCAAAAATTGTGGTAGAAGGAGTGTAAGACCTTATTTTAAACCTTATTTTAACCCTGACAGGGTTTTAAACCCTGTCAGGGTTGTGGCTCAACCCTATCAGGCATTTATGCTTTGATAGGGTTTTTGTATTAGAAATATCCTTACATCTACAATATCCTTCAAATTTATTCAATAAAAAAAACACCAACTTATAGCCTTTATCATATATATTATTATTACTTTTGCTCTAAAATTCAGAAGGACTATTTTTAAAGTTTATATACTATAAATCAGTTTTTTAAAAAATATAATACAATGGAAAGAAAGAAAAAATTTATTACATGTGATGGAAATCATGCTGCAGCGCATATTGCTTATATGTTTAGCGAAGTTGCTGCAATTTATCCTATTACGCCATCTTCAAATATGGCAGAAAACGTAGATGAATGGGCTGCTACCGGAAGAAAAAACATCTTTGGTGATGAAGTAAAAGTAGTAGAAATGCAATCGGAGGGTGGTGCTGCAGGTGCAGTTCATGGTTCGTTACAAGCAGGAGCATTAACTTCAACCTATACGGCTTCACAGGGTTTACTGCTTATGATTCCTAATATGTATAAAATTGCCGGCGAATTATTACCTTGCGTATTTCACGTAAGTGCTCGTACATTGGCTGCACATGCTTTATCTATTTTCGGAGATCATTCCGATATCTATTCATGCCGTCAAACCGGTTTCGCTTTCCTTGCTACAGGTAGCGTTCAGGAAATTATGGACTTAGCCGGTGTTGCCCACTTATGCGCTATTAAATCCAGGGTTCCTTTCTGTCATTTCTTCGATGGTTTCCGAACCTCACACGAAATTCAAAAAATAGAAGTATTAGCTAACGAAGATTTAGCTCCACTTATCGATTACAAAGCATTGCAAGATTTCAGAGACCGTGCTTTAAATCCTGAACATCCTGTAATACGTGGAACTGCTCAAAATCCTGATATTTTCTTCCAGGCCAAAGAAGCTTCCAATACTTTTTATGAACCAATTCCTGATATGGTAGAAAACTACATGCAGGAAATTGCAAAACTTACCGGTAGAGTTTACCATCCATTTACCTATTATGGTGCTGCTGATGCCGAAAACATCATCGTTGCCATGGGTTCTATTACCGATACTACTAAAGAAGTGGTTGATCATTTAACAGCAAAAGGCGAAAAAGTTGGTTTAATCAGTGTTCATTTATACCGTCCTTTCTCCGAAAAATATTTCTTCAATGTATTACCAAAATCAGTTAAGAAAATAGCTGTATTAGACCGTACCAAAGAAATAGGTGCCAATGGCGATCCATTGTATTTAGATGTAGTTGAAATGTTCTATAACAAAGCTGTAAAACCAATCATCGTGGGTGGTCGTTACGGTTTAAGTTCAAAAGATACTACTCCGGCTCAAATTATTTCAGTTTTCGAAAACCTAAAATTAAAAGAATCAAAAAACCAATTTACAGTAGGTATTGTAGATGATGTTACTTTCCGTTCGTTACCATTATTACCAGAAGTAAGTTTGGGAACCAAAGGAACTTTTGAAGCAAAATTTTATGGTTTAGGTTCTGATGGTACCGTTGGTGCTAATAAAAACTCTATCAAAATCATTGGAGATTCTACTGATAAATACGCTCAGGCATATTTTGCTTATGATTCTAAGAAATCAGGTGGTATTACAGTATCTCACTTACGCTTTGGCGATGCACCTATTCGTTCACCTTATTTAGTAAATACTCCTGACTTTGTAGCTTGCCATGTTCCTTCATATTTAGAAAGATATGATATGCTAAAAGGATTGAAAAAAGGAGGTACTTTCCTTATCAATTGCTTATGGGATGCTGAAGAAACAAAAAAACAACTACCAAATCACGTAAAAAAATACCTGGCAGCTAATAATATTAATTTCTACATTATCAATGCTACTGTAATTGCCGAAGAAATTGGACTTGGTAATCGTACCAATACCATTATGCAAGCAGCTTTCTTTAAAGTTTCAGGTGTAATTCCTTACGAAAAAGCAGTTGCTGAAATGAAATACGCTATTAAAAAGTCGTATGGTAATAAAGGCGAAAACATTATTACAATGAATAATGCCGCTGTTGATCGTGGTTGCGATGTTACTAAAGTTGAAGTTCCAGCCGAATGGGCTAATTTAGGTGCAACAACCGAAACTGATGGCAGAAATATTCCTGATTTCATCCGCAATGTAGTAGAACCTATCAATAATCTTAAAGGTGACGATTTACCTGTAAGTGCATTCTTAGGAAGAGAAGATGGAACTTTCCCTGCCGGTACTTCTGCTTACGAAAAAAGAGGTATTGCTGTAAATGTTCCTGAATGGTTACCCGAAAATTGTATTCAGTGTAATCAATGTGCTTATGTATGTCCTCACGCTGCTATTCGCCCATTCCTTTTGAACGAAAAAGAAATGAAAAATGCACCTGCTGGAATTAAAACCTTAAAAGCTGTTGGTAAAGAATTAGTAGGCCTCGAATTTAAAATTCAGGTAACTCCATTGGATTGTACTGGTTGTAGCAATTGTTTTGATGTTTGCCCTGCAAAAACAAAAGCTTTAGAAATGAAACCGCTTGCAACTCAGATGCCAGAAACTAAAAATTGGGATTACCTTATTAACAACGTTTCTTACAAAACAGAACTAGCTCCAAGAGAAAAAACTTTCAAAAATAGTCAGTTTGCACAACCATTGTTCGAGTTCTCAGGAGCTTGTGCTGGTTGCGGCGAAACTCCTTATATCAAATTAATTACTCAGTTGTATGGCGAAAGAATGATGGTTGCCAATGCTACCGGATGTTCTTCTATTTATGGTGGTTCTGCTCCTTCAATGCCTTATTGCAAAAATGAAAAAGGACAAGGTCCTGCTTGGGCAAATTCATTGTTCGAAGATAATGCAGAATATGGTTTTGGTATGGTTACTGCTGTTAACAAATTAAGAGACAGACTTAGTTTAATCATGAAAAATGCTCAAACCAGTACTTGTTGTTCAGATGAGTTGAAAGCATTATTCATAGAATGGATTGCCAGCAAAGAAGATGCTGCAAAATCAAAAGAAGTAAGTGATAAAATTCTTCCATTGGTTGAAAAATGTGATTGTGAATACTGCAAAGACATTTACAAACTACGTCAATATCTGGTAAAAAAATCAGTTTGGGTATTTGGTGGTGATGGTTGGGCTTATGATATCGGTTACGGTGGTTTAGACCACGTATTGGCATCAGGCGAAGACATCAATGTTTTGGTAATGGATACCGAAGTTTATTCTAACACAGGTGGTCAATCATCAAAAGCAACACCAGTAGGAGCAGTGGCTAAATTTGCTGCATCAGGTAAAAGAATCCGCAAAAAAGATTTGGGTGCCATGGCAATGACTTATGGTTATGTTTATGTAGCTCAGGTTTCAATGGGTGCAAATCAAAGCCAATATTTCAGAGTATTGAAAGAAGCAGAAGCTTTCCCTGGACCATCTATTATTATTGCTTATGCTCCATGTATCAATCACGGCTTGAAAAACGGAATGGGTAAAACACAGGAAGAAGCTAAATTAGCTGTTGAATGTGGTTACTGGCATTTGTATCGTTACAATCCTGCATTGGCTGAAGAAGGTAAAAATCCGTTTACTTTAGATTCAAAAGAACCTGAATGGGATAAATTCCAGAATTTCTTAAACAGTGAAGTACGTTACTCTACATTAAAGAAAACATTCCCTGCCGAAGCTTCTGAATTGTTTAAAGTAGCTCAGGAAAATGCTAAATGGAGATACGATGGTTACAAACGTATAGCTGCAATGGATTATACAAAATAATAACTTCTTATTATAAATAGTAAAAGCCGTATTGATTATTCAGTACGGCTTTTTTATTGAGAAAAATAAGATTAGTTTGCTTTTAAATAATCTTCTACTTCTTTTAGATAATTTTCTCTATCAACTTGTTCGGTTCCCATCATCGGGAAAAAGAAATGTTTGGACACTTCGATGCCGCAAAACTCAAAAATACCTTTATCCTGAGTTTGAGTCAGTGAATTCCACATGCCCGAAGGTTCATAATATTCCTTTGGTGTTCCGTGAGGTGTAACCAATATTGCTTTTCTTCCTTTCAACAAGCCTTCAATGCCTTGTTCTCCTACTTTGTAGGCAAAACCATAAGTAAATACTCGATCAATGTAACCTTTGGCAATTGCTGGCAAACCTGTCCACCAAATAGGATATACCATAACAATGGTATTTGCCCAAGTAATTATTTCTTGCTCAGCAACAATATCCGCAGGTGTATTCCCCGAATAAACACCAGCCAAATCATTGGCAGATAAAACACTGTTAAAGTTCATTTCATACAAATCCCTCACTTTTACATTGTCGCCTTTGGCAATTAGGGTTTGTTCAATTTTTGATTTTAGTGCACTCGAAAAACTCTCTGGATTAGGATGTGCATAAATGATTAATGTATTCATATTTGTTTTGTTTTTATTAATAAAATGACTAAATCTATTTTTAATTAGTAAATAGTTTTTACATCGGAATTTCCATTATTAATAATTCCGAATGTTCTAAAGCTTCAATACTTAAATGTTCTGTGTTCCATATTCCCATCCCATCGCGATAATCAAGCATGTTATTCAAAACATTAAGTTTGCCATTAATTACAAAAATGTAAATTCCGTTGGTGTTTAATTTCAAATCATAAGTAATTTCAGTCCCTTTGTCTAAATCCCCAATGTGAAACCAAGCTTGCTGGTGTATCCATACACCTTCATCCTGAGAATTGGGCGACAGAATTTGTTGTAATTTATTATGCCTATCAGCAACATTTAAAGTAATTTGATCGTAACGAGGTATATGATTTTTTTTATCTGGGAATACCCATATCTGCAGCAAACTTAAAATCTTATCATTATTCGGATTAAATTCGCTGTGGTAAATACCTGTACCGGCACTCATAACTTGTACATCACCATGTCTAATAACAGAAGTATTTCCCATACTATCCTTATGCTCCAAATCACCTTGCAATGGAATTGTAATTATTTCCATATTTTCATGAGGATGCGTACCAAATCCTTCTCCAGCCGCAATTATATCATCATTCAATACTCTAAGTACTCCAAAATTATTTCTTTCTGGGTTAAAATAGTCAGCAAAACTAAAAGTATGATGGGTTTGCAACCAACCATGATTTGCATATCCTCTAGAAGAGGCTTTATGGATTATGAAATTTTTCATGTTATTATCGAATAATAGATATATATTTCTCACGATATCTAAAAATCAATACTCCTGTTAGTATCAATAACAATATTCCTATACCTGGTTGATGAGCCAATAAAAGCTCAAAAAGTGTAATATTCACAATTACAGGAGCCAATAAAAGCAAAGCCAATGCTCTTTTAAGATTTGCAATAATCATAACTGCAGTAATAATTTCTATAACTTTAACGATTAAAAGATATTTAGAAGTAAACAATAAGCCCGCAAAAGTACCGGCATCTCCAGCCATAGGTGGCATTGGCATAAATTGCAAAAAATAGTTTAATCCAAATACCAAAAAAGGTAATCCTAAAATTGTTGCTAAAATTTGATTCAAATATTTCATTTTTTAAAAGTTTAAATTAGTAAATAAAGTTGTATAATCAACCAATATTGAAATTTCTAATTGATTTCAATAATAACCTTTCCAATTCAATTGATTCATCTTCGGTAAAATTCTTCAATGCAATTTCATTGCAAGTTTGAGCACAATAAAATGCAGAAAACTTCAATTGTTTTCCCTTTTTAGTAAGATAAATAAGATTTACTCTTTTGTCGGTTTTGTCTAATATTCTTGTAACAAATCCACTATTCTCAAGTAGGTCAACCATACGTGTAATTGCAGATTTATCACGACCTATCATATCCACAAGTTCTTGTTGTGCAATACCATCTTTATCCCACAAAAAAGTTAACAACCTGAATTGATCTGTTGTAATACAAGTATTATTGCACAATAACAGCTTATTCAATTGTTTGGAAAACAAATGATTTAAAATGCTAATATTTCGCCCGATAGATTTTTTCATATTTAATAGAAATGTTAGTTGATTAATCAACCATATTTACAATAAACATGATAAAATTGAAAAAGTTTTTAATAAAAACCGATAAATATTAAAATAATTGAAAAAAAAAGGCTTCATCTCGATAATAAAGTGTACTTTAACCGAATATTTCAAATACATATTTATGAGCAAAGGAAAAGTAAAATTTTTTAATGAATCGAAAGGATTCGGATTCATTAAAGACGCAGAATCAGAAAAAGAATATTTCGTACATTCATCCGGATTAAAAGATAGTATTAATGAGGATGATGAAGTAACTTTTGATATCGAACAAGGGAAAAAAGGATTAAATGCAGTAAATGTTAAACTAGCTTAGTTTATATATAATAAATCATTTAATATTTCAGGTATTGTCTTAATTGGCAATACCTTTTTTTATTACAACATAAAGCAATTTGAGGTTAGTTTTATTAAATGCTAACTGTTCGTTTCTGGTTTTTTGACAAAAACACTTGCTCTACCTTCCATTCTGCTAAAATAACGACTACGTGCTAACTCAGGGTCAGCATCAAGAGCAATATAAAGTCTTGTTTTTTGGTCTATTATTACAACCTGAAGTTTAGTAACATCAGGTGAAACAAAAGCATTATGTTTTTTATGATCGTGAGTATAATATCCTTTTTCAATTTTAGGTAAAGCGTTTCCTTCGATGTTTTTCATGACTATAAATTTTAAGTTATTACGAATATACTACATATATAAAAAGACAAATTAAGAATTCTTAGTTTCCTATACGTGTTGTTTTATATGTTGTAATTAAAATAAATCGAAAAAAGGAAAGACATAAAAAGATAAAAGAATATTATTTTATTTTTTATGAAATCTTTTATGAAAAAAACAGGATACAATATTAATCTTCTTTACCAATTGCTCAAGATTAGGAAGGCAATTAAGAAAAAACTTTTCTTTTTTTATTTATATTATGCAAATATAGCTCTTTTTCATGGTATTAAAACATAATGTTTTGTTAAAGATGATAATTCAAGCTAGCATTAAAAATATTATACCACTTCAGCTACTGTAAATGTACTGCCTCCAACAAAAACAAGGTCGTCTGACTTAGCTTTACTTTGAGCAGCAGCTAAGGCATCTTTAATAGAGGGATAGGATTTTCCTTTCAAGCCTTTTTGGATAGCTTTCCTCATCAACTCATCCTGGTTTAATCCTCTTGGGATATTAGCTTTACAGAAATAATAAACAGCATCTTTCGGCAACATTTCTAATACTTTGTCAATTTCTTTGTCGCCAACCATGCCCAAAACAAAGTGTAATTTTTTATATTGTGTTAATGCAATTTGTTCTAATACAAGCGAAATTCCGCTTTCATTGTGTCCAGTATCGCAAATAGTTAAAGGCGTTTCAGAAATAATTTGCCAACGTCCCAACAAACCGGTTTGTTTTACTACCGTTTTAATACCACTTAATATATCTTCCTCATTTAACTTAAATCCTTTATAGCAAAGCATTCCAATAGCAGTTAAAGCTGTTTTGATATTTCTCACCTGATAAATACCAATAAGCTCCGAAAGCACTTTGATAGGTTCAGTTCTGTTTTGTTTATTGTAAACTACTTGTAAATATATTTTTTCTTTTTCTTTAATTAGTTCATGCGAAACAGTATGAAAAGTATCTTCGGCAAATGTAATAGTAGCATCCATTTCTTTGGCTTTATCAATAAAAACTTTAGTAGTTTCATCTTGAGTTTCGCCAATAATAACAGGAGTGTTTTCTTTGATAATGCCTGCTTTTTCAGCAGCTATTTTCTTAAGAGTTTCTCCTAAAAACTCAGTGTGGTCAAATCCAATATTTGTAATAATACACATTTCAGGTGATAAAAGATTGGTTGAATCCAACCTACCACCCATACCAGTTTCAACAATAGCAATGTCAACTTTTTCGTCAGAAAAATATTGAAAAGCCATACCTACTGTCATTTCGAAAAATGAAGGTTTTATTCTTTCAAAATCAGGTTTGTGTAGTTCAATAAAATCACAAACTTTTTGTTTGTCAATCATTTTACCATTAATCTTAATTCTTTCTCTAAAATCTTTTAGATGAGGTGAAGTGTATAAACCTGTTTTATAACCTGCACTCTGAAAAACAGAAGCAATAAGATGAGAAACAGAGCCTTTGCCATTGGTACCGGCAATATGAATGCTTTTAAAGTTTTGCTGAGGATTATTTAGTAAGTTTAAAAGGGCTACCGTATTATCAAGATTTGGCTTATAAGCAGCCGCTCCAATGCGTTGAAACATTGGTAAATGACTATACATATATTCTAAAGTTGCATTGTAAATCATCGTATTTTTTATTGCTAATATAATACTACAAAGGTAATTTAATTTATAGGTTTTAATAAATAAAACTTATCTTATTATCATTTAAGTATTTTGATTTTTTAAACTTCAGTATTATAGATGATTTTAGGTGTTTTTTTATTGTTCCTTAATTGCTGATACGCAAACTATTTCCATCATAATATGTTTTGTATTTTTTGAGTGAAACCGAAGCTGGACCCTTGAATGGAGAACCATCATTCAATAGAAATCTGGAACCACAACAGGAATCGATAGTAGTTGTAAAAGAGGATTCTACTACAATTCTACATGAATTTTTATAATCATAAGGACAAGCTCTGTCAAAAGCAACAAACTCATCTTGGCTTAGTCGATAAACAACAATTCCATTGTATCCGCCTGTTATATACTCCCAACCACCAACTGTGTTTAATTTTTGATACACTGTTGAGTTTGGTTGTATACTAAAATTTACATAAACGTAGGGAATGGTCTCATTTTCATCTTTACTACATGAAAAAAAAGAAGAAAAGTAAAATAATAGCAAGAAAAGAAAACATATTTTTTTCATTGAATTTGTGTTATTCTAATTTATGCAAAATTACTTAATTTTGAATTAAGAAACACTAAAACTATTATATTACCACTTGAAAAAATATTTATACATTAGTATATCAGTTTATTGTATGGAATTTTTGGAAAAATAGTTTTTTTCAGGCAACTATTTTTAGTTAGATACTGTCATTAAAATATAAACAAACAAAAATATTGTTATAATAAATTACATTTAGCAATAATTACTATTTTTGTACATTAAAAATTCAAATATTTTTTGACCATGAAAAAACGGGTCACATTAATTTATTGGGGACTAAGCAAAAAGTTTATGCAGTCTGAATAGAAAAAAAGCGGTATCAGTAACCCCTCTTAAGTTAGCTCTAAACAGTTTTATTTTAGAGTTAAAAGATTCT
>Ga0247840_10000977_pt1 | contig 57490 bp, 37 predicted proteins | sample LaCruzMarch2015__FD_192404 | JGI IMG/M metagenome (GOLD analysis project Ga0247840, IMG submission 192404) | Freshwater microbial communities from meromictic Lake La Cruz, Castile-La Mancha, Spain - LaCruzMarch2015_17m | ecosystem: Environmental > Aquatic > Freshwater > Lake | place: Spain... | reverse complement strand
CGCTGTCGATTCGATGCGCACCAACGGCATCTTCTACCATTCCGCCCTGGTGGCGAGACTGACGAAACTGGCTGGAGAATAGGGCTGTGTGCGGAAAGAGCTTTATCGAGGTCCAGTTTCCCATCGGGCCGCTGTCGCTGGAAAGCTACATCGAGCGCGACGCCAAGGGGTCCAAGGCGCTGTCATCGCTCGGCAAGTGGTGGGGCGGCAAGCCCCTGGTGCTGGTCCGAGCCATCATACTCGGCACTGTCTTCCCGGCGGCGGATGACCCTGGGCGCTGGCCCGACGATCTCGACATCTTCCTGCGCTGTATGACCCTGGACAATGCGGGTATGTGGAAGCGCAAAACCGATGCGTTACCCCCTGCGCTCTGCTATCCGCGGGCCGACGGTACCGAGAAGGCCGAGCTCTTCGACGACGAGGGAAACTGGAAACGCCGCGGTCTCGACCGGGACATGCGGCAGGCGTTGGAGAAACGGGTCTTTTACACTCTGGATTACATAACACAGCGCGACTATTGCTGTCGCGTCGAACAGATCGACGGCCCCCCGGAAGAGTCCTGGGCCGAGATCAACGCCTACCTGGGCACCTCGGCCGGCACCTTGCCGGAACTAATCGAAGCGCTCGCCATTCGTCGTTATGGTAAACGGCTCAAGGTGGGCGATGCCTTTTCGGGAATGGGCTCCATTCCGTTCGAGGCAGCGGAACTGGGCTGCGATGTCTATGCCTCCGATCTGAACCCCGTGGCCTGCCTCCTCACCTGGGGAGCGCTCAAAATCGTCGGAGGCACGAACGAGTTCCGCTCGCAGGTCCATGCGGAACAGAAGCGAATTTATGACGAGGTCGACACCTGGATTCTGGAAAAGGGTTACGAGACCAGCGAGGAGGGCTGGCGTGCCGAAGCTTATCTGTACTGCATCGAAATGACCGTGCCAGAATGGGATGGCTGGCGTATTCCGGTCTGCCCGAGCTGGGTCATTGCCCCCAAGACCCAGACCTGGGTAGAACTCGTCCCCATCGAGTCCGAGAAGCGCTTCGGGTTCCGGGTGCGCCACGGTGGGGCCGGCTATCCCAAAGCCCGTGAGGGTACGAAGCAGGGGGGCGAACAACAGGGTGGCGATGTCGTCTGCCCGCCCGCGCTATGGGAGATTTTCAAGCGTCAGGGGAGCCATCTGCGTGTCCCTCGCACAGTTCCGTACAACCAGATGATCCAGAACGCTGGCGGCCTACGCCGTTGGGAAAATGCCGACGTTGCACCTCGGCCAGGGGATGTCTTGCAGGAGCGCCTCTTCTGCATTCGCTGGCGGATGCCGGATTGGATCGACGACCGCGATCGTGAGCGGCGCGGCGAGCTTGTCTATCGCGAGCCCCGCAGCCACGACTTGGATGTCGAACAGCAGGTTCTTGATGAACTGGAATCGGTTTTTGCCGAGTGGCAGACTGCGGGCTGGGTTCCAAGTTGGCGCATAGAGCCGGGCGAAAAGACGGACGAACCAATCCGAACGCGAGGCTGGACGCACTGGCACCAATTGTTCTCTCCCAGGCAGTTACTGATGATGGGGAATTATTCTTGGCGGATCGCTCAATGCGAGGATAACTTAAGAACAGCGTTGTTACTGGTGCTGGGCATAGCGTGCAATTATTCTAGTCGCATTTGCCATTGGTTGCCCACTCAAGGAGGGGGAATTGGCGGGACTAAGTGGACGTTTTACAACCAAGCGCTCAATACCTTTCCTAACTACCCGGTCCGGACTTGGGCGGGTCTGAAAGACAACCTTCAACCGACCCATTGGACATTCATGGCCAACGGTGGCCATTCAGTTGTTCTTAAGGATGCAAGAACTGTAGCTGAAACTTGTCATGTTTGGATAACTGATCCTCCTTATGCCGACGCAGTCAACTACGAAGAGCTATCGGAGTACTTCCTGGCCTGGTACGCGCCGCACTTCAGTGAAGTGTTTCCTGCTTGGCGCATAGATTCCATGCGCAATATTGCGGTTAAGGGCGAAGATGCATCGTTCCGCGTTGCTATGGCCGAGTGCTATTCCAATTTGGCCCGGCATATGCCGGATGATGGCATGCAGGTGCTCATGTTTACTCACAAGTCAACCGATGTATGGGAAGACTTGGCACTGATCATGTGGTCGGCGGGACTGCAAGTGAAACAAGTCTGGAGCGTAGCCACTGAGACCGCAGGTCTAGGCGTCCGATCAGGCAATTATGTACAAGCAACCTACAACATGGTCTTGCGTAAGCGCACCGGAAACAAAGTCGGCTTCGTCGATTTCATCACGCCCCAGGTCAATAAGCGCGTCAAGGAAGTCATCACCCGCATGCGCGAGAGTCAGATCGAGACCGGCTTGGCCCGCTGCGGCTACACCGATACCGATTACCTGCTCGCTGCCCAGGCCGCTGCCGCCGAGGTGGTGACCGGCTTTGCCAGCATCGACGGCGTGGACCTGGAGGCGGAGCTGCGCACCCCCAACAAGGAGCGCGGGCGCTCGGCCCTGCGTACCCTGATGGACAATGCCAAGCGGACCGCGACCGATTTCCTGGTCCCGCCAGCCATGGACCGCGCCATCAATCGGGCGGGCGGCGGGGACGTGTACCAGTTCTGGCGGCAGTTCGCGCCCGAGGAGAAATTCCTGCTCAAGGGTTTGGAAGGCGAGGCGCAAGGGGTCTACAAACTCGGCGCCTTCCAGGATTTAGGCCGTGCCTATGGCCTGACCGACTATGAATGCCTGCTCGGTCCCACGCGTGCGAACGACACCCGCACCGCCTTCCCGGACGAGCTACCCCGCCCGGACTCGCTGCGCTTCGACGAGGTCCCGGCTTCCAACCGCGGCCTCTGGCGCCACTCCCCCACCCGTCACATCTATCACGCGCTGAAGCTCTTGCAGGGCGGTGTGGACGTGGAGCGGGGACTGAAGCACCTGGCCGACAGCACTGATTTCTGGAACCTGCGCACCACCCGACTGGCTGCGATCTTGGGTTATCTGCGAGAGGTCACCGCGCACCTCGATCACTGGACGCCCTATCAGGACGGCCTGGCACAACTGGCCATCGGCGTGGAACATTACAAAGGCTGATGGGGGGGCAGTATGACGACATGCCGGATCGCGCTGGCCGTCGCCGGGCGGCCCTCGTCAGGCAGGCGGGCAGACCCGATCATCGGCGCCTTCGCGGCAAACAGGCAGACTTGATCCACCACCATGCTCCAGCGTCACAGTTCTCGCCGCCACAGCCTCTACGAGACCTTCTTGCAGCCCCGCTTAGCCGGGGCCATCCGTTACGACCGCATTGCTGGCTACTTCCAGAGCAGCCTGCTGGAATTGGCCAACGAGTCCCTGGCCGGTATCCCGCGCATCCGCATCGTCTGCAATACCGAGGTCAGTGCCGAGGACGTGCACACCGTGCGTATGGCCACGGGTGCGCGCCGCAAGGAACTGGAGGAAGGCTTGTTGCGCCTGGCCTGGAATGCCGGACACTTTCCGCACCTGGTGGACGTGCATGGCGGCCCAGCCCAGCACCGATTGAAGGTACTGCACGAGCTGCTGATGTGCTCGGGTGCCGATGGGCGCCTGTTCGAGATTCGGCTGGTGCCCGATTCCGAGTTCGGTTTCGTCCATGGGAAAGGGGGTGTCATCGAGGGCGCTTGGGGCAAGACCGCGTTCATCGGCAGCGCCAACGACAGCGCTCGGGCCTGGACCAGGAACTATGAACTGGTCTGGGAGGACGACGACCCGGCTAGCGTCGCCTGGCTGCAAGAGGAATTCGATGAACTCTGGGCCAGGGCCTTCCCCCTGTCCGAATTCATCGTCAAACAGATCGGGCGCCTGTCGCAACGCACAGTCATCGAGCATGTCGGCCCCTGGCGGGAACAGCCCGCACCTGAGCCCCTGCTCGCCGAGGTCCCTACCGCCACCGAGTTGTTCGGCTTCTGGGACCACCAGAAGTATTTCATCAATCTGGCCTTTCAGGAACACCTGAAATACCGCTCCGACCCACAGCGCGGCGCGCGCTTCCTGCTCTGCGATGGCGTCGGGCTGGGCAAGACCCTGCAACTGGGCGCCATCGCCAAACTGATCGGGACCCTGGACCCGGCCCCGATCCTGATTATCGCGCCCAAGCCTTTACTTGCGCAGTGGCAGGAAGAACTCTTGCAGAAACTGGCGATCCCTTCCGCCCGGTGGGACGGCGACGGCTGGCTGACCGAGCGCGACGAGTTTCATCCGGCGCTTACCGACCGAGTCACCAACTGCCCGCGCAAGATCGGCATTGTGTCCACCTCCGTGGTGACCAGCGCGCCGCGCTCCGAACGCAACCGGACGCTGGTCGAGCAACTGTTGGGACAGCGCTTTTCCTGCGTCATCTGGGACGAGGCCCACAGGGTCCGGCGCGGCAACCTGTCCGCGAATACCGTCTATGGGCCGCCGGTGAAGAAGCTGCTGTACCGCTTCGCCGAACAATTGGCCGCGCGGACCCGGACCCTGTTGCTGGCCACGGCCACACCGGTCCAGTTGCACTCTATGGAGCTGTGGGACCTGCTGAATATCCTGTCCGTCAACAACCCGCAGGTCCTCGGTAGCCCACACAGCCTATGGCGTAAAGCGGATGGACCGGCGGTGTTCGATATCGTCGCCGGACGCGATGAGGTCGAGGCCCTCTATGACAAATGGCAATACTGGCGCGATCCACTGCCGTCACCCCTGGACGCCCGGGCCTCGGTCTTCGACTGGGTGCGCCACGACCTCGGGCTCAAGCTGACCGACTGGCAAGCATCCCCCGCTGATCAGGACCGCATCGACGATGCCCGCCGGTTCGACCTGGAGTTTCTGACCCTGCGTGAGGTCAATCCCTTCACCCAATGGGTCGTGAAGCGCTCCCGCGACCGCCTGGAGGCTGAGGGTAAGCTGGTCCGGATCGAGATGGTACCGCACGGCGACAGCCAGCCCATTCTCTGTTCCCATAGCATGGAGCAAGCCTTCGATCTGGCCGAGGAGTTCGCGAAGGCCCTGCATCATCGCGTGAAGGCCGGCGGTTTCATCAAGACCTTGTTGCAGCGCCGCGTCGGCAGCTCGCTCGTGGCGGGTCTCAAGACGACTGAAAAGATGCTGGTCGGCAGGGCGCCCGATGAAGACGAGGACCCGGACGAGGAAGGCGATTCCATCTACCCATTGACTAACATCGAGACGGAGATCTTGACGCGTCTGCGTGACCACTTGGTCGCACACCTGCAACGGGAGCCTGACCCGAAATTCGAGCGGATTCTCGGGGTGTTGAACCTGGATTTCGAGGGGCAGAAATGGCTCGATCGCGGCGTGCTGATCTTCAGCCAGTTCTACGACTCCGCCTATGCCCTCGCCGAGTACCTGCTGAAACACGTCGACGAATCCATCGGCCTCTATGCCAACAGCAGCGCGAGTAAGTTGTTCGAGGGCGGCAAGGTCCAGAGCGTGGACCGCGAATTACTGAAGGAGAAGGTCACCCAAGGGCGGCTGAAGCTCCTGATTGGCACCGATGCGGCCAGCACCGGTCTCAACCTGCAACGCCTGGGTTGTCTCATCAACCTGGACCTCCCCTGGAACCCGACCATCCTGGAGCAGCGCAAAGGCCGGGTGCAGCGCGGCACCCTCGCCAAGCGCATCCCCTTCTACAATATGCGCTACGACAAAGGCGCCGAAAAGACGCTGTTCGACACCCTCAACGACCGGATTCAAGAGATCACCGCCATCTTCGGCACCGTACCGGACTTTATCGTCGATCAGTGGGTAACCGACATGCTGGAAGACCGGACATGGGACGAAAACACGATCCTGACCATCATCGCCGAGCGTCGGGAGAATCCCTTTACCCTCAAGGAAACGACCGAATCGCTGGAGGCTGACTGGGAGGCCACGGCCGAGGTCCTGAACCAGAACGAGGCGTTGCGCGAACTGCTCCATGGCTGGCAGAAGACATCGGCCCCGGCGGTTCCGCCTGGCAGCAGGAACCAGCAAGCCCGCTGGGACTGGGACGCACTGGCTTCGGCCGGTGGCGACTGACCTGAGTTCGATAGGCGAACCGTGAGGAACGGCCGTCCAGCATTGAGGATCGCACTGTATGTCTGGAGGTGCCGGAAATGCCCTACGCTAAGCCGTGGCGAAGCTATGAAGATCAACTGTGGTTGTTGGAATCCCGTGGTTTAGGGGTGACGGATCGCCCCAAGGCGCTAGACTATCTCAAACGGATCGGTTACTACCGGCTGAGCGGCTACTGGTATTCGTTTCGCGAGCGCTCCGGTCCGGTAATCCTGGTGGAAAAATTTGGGTGCAAAACCCCCGAAATCTGCGATCAAGGCTAAGACCATTGCAGTTGATACTTTAATGCCGTCAAGCTGTATGTCTTCGACAAGCGGCTACGGCTATTGGTTCTAGATGCTTTGGAGCGTATTGAGGTTGCCTTACGCGTCGATGTTTCCCACAGTCTAGGTAAGCTCGACCAGTTCGCTTATCTGCGGCCCGATCTATTTCATCCGACGTTCGGCGTTGAGATAGATAAAGACAGTGGTCTCACCAGGCACCACGATTGGTTGAGCAGGCAAGCACAACTGATCCGTCAGTCGAAGGAGGAGTTTGTTCGGCACAACAAGGCCAAGTATGGCCTGCCGTTGGCGATCTGGGTGGCCTGTGAGGTGTGGGATTTCGGCGCCATGTCCAGGTTGTTCGACGGCATGCGGGAACAGGAACAGGATTCCATTTCCTCCTTCTATGGGGTTCACAATGGACGGATTTTCGCTACCTGGCTGCGTAGCCTGAACTATCTGCGCAACGTCTGTGCACACCATAGCCGCCTGTGGAATCGCAACATCATCGATCAACCCAAATTCCCGCCGGTGCTCGAAATGCCTTGGGTGGCGCCGTTTGAGCGTCATCCTCAGGCGCGGGCGCGCTGTTATCCTCTAATCCGCATGGCGCGCCATTTGATGGCGGCAATCAATCCGAATTCCAGTTGGCCGGACCGTATGAAAGACCACCTGCGTGACTTCCCCGATCTGAGGCACCTGGGTATGGATCTCGCGGGCATGGGTGCGCCAGCGGATTGGGAGGCGCAGTGGTAGCTGCTCCTTACCGGCATAAAAAACCCCTTAGCAATCTCCCCGCCGAAGCGGTTCAACCGAAAGGGGCCGTGTTGCCACAAATGTTAGTTGCCGTAGAGCAAGGAATCAACCCCTGGGAAGAGGAGATGTTTCGTGCACCCAGAGTCCGGCAGGGGCACCCTGACGGTGCAAGCTGCTGCGAGCAGGCTGGCGATGCTGCGCCTCCCGCTGTGGGGCGGTCGCGTCAGTGCGAGCCGTCAGCGATTCGTGTGCAGGTGTCGGTCGCCGACACAAGTGTTTACCTGTACCCAGGGGCATGCGCGTGAAAATTTTTCAAGATATCGAGTCGCAGAAAAATTTCCATTCTTAGCCTGAAACTTCGGATTAACGGTCACTCAAATGCTCGCGCGCAATTCCGCGCGCATTCTTTCCAAGAAAATGCGCAAACAATGCGTGCCGCTCATTTCCGTGCGGGATCGAGACGGTAACAGGCCGAGCGCCCCGCGCCGTCGAGCAGGATCTCCGGGGTCTCCGCCCGCAGCTCCAGCATCAGGCGCACCACCTGGTTTCGGTCGTAGTGGGTGATCTGCCGGATCTCCTGGTTGCTGAGTCCAGCCCCGCCACGGCGCGCCCGATCCTTCAAGACACTGAGGATACGGCTCTTGGCTGCCTCCCAGGCAATGCGCCGGTCGCGTTCGGGATGGCCGGGCCGGCCAGTTGACGGTGCAGTTCGGAGCGTAACGTCCAGTAGGTCCCGCGCCCGGTGCCGCCGCGCTCCAGATAGCCCAGGCCGGTCTCCATGTCGTTGAGCAGCTCGCGGGCCTCGGGCTCGGTGCGCTGGCACAGGCGCGCCGCGGCGGCCGTGTCCAACTCCGGGCGCGTCAGCAGGTCATGCAGGACCAGCAACTGTTCGACGCTTGGGATGCGGCCAGCCTTGCCCTCGTCCGCGACGAAGAGTCGGAAGGGGGCGGAGATGGGCTGTTTACGGAACCGGACCAGCACGGATTCGCCTTGCTCGGCCAGGGTGGGCGGGGCCTTGCCCTCCATCAGCATGGACTGAAACATACGCCGCACCCCCAGGTTCATGCAGTTGACCAGGCGCAGACGCACCAGGGCATTGACCAGCAGGGGGTTCCGCGGGACCGGGCGATGGCGCAGGATGTTCTCCGGCGAGACCCCGCCGATGAAAGCGCGGCAGGTGGCGACGCAGGGCGTCGGGGTGTCCGGCCAGGAAGAGCCCGGCGAAGGACAGCCGGCCATCCCGGAGCAGGTCCAGCGCGGCGAGCAGGTCCTGGTCGGACAGACGCAGCAGGTCATCGGGGGCGCTCTCCCGACGCGCCGCATCGCGCAATTGCTCCGTGGCCGCGGCCGAGAGCAGGTCCGCCGGGCGGCCTTCGACCTGCCCGGCGGTGAAATCGGTCTCTCCGGTCTCGACCAGGACGCTGCGGCGCAGGCTGCCCGTCATGGGTTGGCAGTCTTTGCCGATGCGCACCTTGGCTCGCCCCTGGCTGTCGGTATAGGGCGGCAGGCCGCCGTGGACCATGCAGACGGCCATTTCGACCACCTGGTCCACCGCCTTCTCGCGGCTGCGTTCGGGCCACTCTTTGAAATCGAGGTCCTGATCCTCCATGGCGTCGGCGGGCCCCGTGTCCAGTTCAGCCAGCAGGGTCTCGATGTTGCGTAGGGTGCGGGGCATGACGACCTTTACGCCTTGGGATCGATCAGGAGGACGTTGAAGGTCCGGGAGATGGTCGGCAAGGTCATCGTCTGAAAATTCCTGCGATCGGCTCGGAAACTGGGTGCATGGTCCGTCACGATGATACCCCGTCGGGTCAGGCCACGCCGATCGCACTGGTTCCAACCTGCGCTGACGACCGGGCCTTCCGCCAGGCGCTCATTTGCCGACGCGTCTCGGCGCCGGCACCGTCTCCCCGCAACGCGACGACCTCTTGGAGGGTGCCAGTGATGCGGGCACGGTTCGTAGCCGGCAGGGAAAGGGGGGACATGCGCGCAGGCATCTTGCGGTTGGTCAGGGCGTGTCGGTGAAAGGCAAGCCCCCGCCCGCCGCCGCCTCACGCATCCTGCGGACGCCGCTGATCCGGCCGCAGCCGGGGGGTGAAATAGGCGTCGGCCGCGTCGAGATCCACCACGGCGTCGGCGGCATCCACCAGGGGCTGCTCGTCGTCCTTCCAGCCGCGCAGCCCGGTCCGCAGCGAGACGACGTCGGTAAACCCCAGGAGCAGCAACGAGCTGCCGGCCAAAACGCTGCGATAGCCGGAGCGGCACACCACCACCAACTCGCGCCCGCGGGCGCGCACCAATTCGGGAATGGTCTCCTCGTAGTCCCACTCGCAGGCCGACTCCAGGATCCCGCGGGGGGCGTTCAGCGAGCCGGCAATATGCATGGCGGCAAATTCGTCCGGCTCGCGGACATCCACGATCAGCAGGTCCGGGTTCGCTTGCAGGCGCTCCGCAAGGTCCCAGGGCATGATCTCGGGGACCTCTTGCAGGCAGCCCCTGATGAGTTCGAGAAAGTTTTTCATCGCGATGTTTCGCTCCCGCCAGCCAGTGGTGGTCGTCGGGCACCAGCCCGGCGACGGCGCCGTCGTGTGGAAGCGCGAACGATAGACGAGTGCGCGTCCGCCGACCACCTAAAACCCGCCGTCACCTCGTCGCGGCTGAGGCCATTTCGACGGGGGATGGTACGACCTGCGGCAGACCGCCCCTGCCTGAGGATTCCCTGACAACCCCGGTCAGACGCCGTTCACGCGCCTGCCGGTAGTCTGGTGCCCATACCGGACCCCGGCCCCGCGCCCGGACACCCGGTACGCACCCGGATTCCACCCGCTGGGAGACCTCAGGCACCATGACCACGGCAACCCTTGCATTCTTGATCGGCTCCGCAATCCTCGCCCAGGTCCTGGCCATCGCGGCTTCGGGATTGCGGCGCCGGCGCAGTCGGTACCGCGACCTGGCGTCGGCAGCGAAAGCCGGCCCGCAGGCCGCGCCGGTCCTTCGGCGCACGCAGGCCCGCAGCACCCGCGGCGGTGAGGGATCCTCTTTTTCGGAAACTGCTATGCTCGCGGGCCTCGATCCCAGGGCCGACACACTGCCGTTGAGTTAAGCGCCGCAGCCCGAGCGCCTGGAGTCCAAGGCTTCAGCCTTGGAGCGCGCCAAGGCTGAAGCCTTGGACTCCAGGCCGAAGCGGCACGGTCAGCCAGAGCGCCTTGACTTAATGGCAGTGAGGGGCCGGCAGCGCTCGCGCGCCCCACTGCACGGCCCATTGCAGCCCGGAAAGCCACCATGACAGAGACCCCGATCACCGATATCGCCGCCTACATGGCGGACCTGGGCCGCCGCGCCCGCACCGCCGCCCGCGCCCTGGCCCGCGCGCCCACCCGCGACAAGGATGCGGCGCTGCTCGCCATCGCCGAGCACCTCGACGGCGCACGCGCGGCCGTCACCGCCGCCAACGCCGCGGATCTCGCGGCCGGGGCGGCCAAGGGCCTGGACGCGGCCATGCTGGACCGCCTGGAACTGACCCCGGGGCGCATCGACACCATGCTCGCGGGCCTGCGCCAGATCGCCGCCCTGCCCGATCCCATCGGCGCCATCACCGACCTCAACTACCGCCCCTCCGGCATCCAGGTGGGGCGGATGCGGGTGCCGCTCGGGGTCGTCGGCATCATCTACGAGTCGCGCCCCAACGTCACCGCGGACGCCGCCGGGCTCTGTCTGAAGTCAGGCAACGCCACGGTGCTGCGCGGCGGCTCCGAGTCGCTCGCCTCCAACCAGGCGATCGCCGCCTGCATCCGCGCCGGGCTGACCCAGGCCGGGCTGCCGGCGGACGGGGTCCAGGTGGTCGCCACCACCGACCGCGCCGCGGTGGGGGCCATGATCACCATGCCGGAGTCGATCGACGTCATCATCCCGCGCGGCGGCAAGGGGCTGATCGAACGCATCAGCCGGGACGCACGGGTGCCGGTGATCAAGCACCTGGACGGCATCTGCCATGTGTACCTCGACGCCGCGGCGGACCCGGACAAGGCCCTGCGCATCGTCATGAACGCCAAGACCCAGCGCTACGGCACCTGCAACACCCTGGAGACCCTGCTGGTGGACGCCGCGGTGGCCGCGACCCTGCTGCCGCCCATCGCAGCCGCCCTGGCCGCCAAGGGCGTGGAGTTGCGCGGCTGCCCCCGCACGCGCGACCTGGTCCCCACCGCCCTGCCGGCGACCGATGAGGACTGGGACACCGAGTACCTGGCCGCCATCCTGTCCATCCGGGTGGTCGAGGGCCTGGACGCGGCCATGGACCACATCGCCCGCCACGGCTCCGCACACACGGATGCCATCGTCACCGAAGACTATGGACGCGCCCGGCGCTTCCTGCGCGAGGTCGACTCCAGCTCCGTCATGGTCAACGCCAGCACCCGCTTCGCCGACGGTTTCGAGTACGGCTTAGGCGCCGAGATCGGCATCAGCACCGACAAGTTCCACGCGCGTGGGCCCGTGGGGCTGGAGGGGCTGACCTCGCTCAAGTTCGTGGTGCTGGGTGACGGGGAGGTCCGCACTTGAGGGTGGCGGAGGCGGCCTTGATCATAATCCCGGCCAGCGGCGTGCGTAGTCAGGGCTTCCAGCCCTGACGGTGTCAGGCCAAGATGGCCTGACTACGCACCCGGCGAGCCCAAGCGGCCGGAATCTTGATCGACGCCGCGGAGTCCGCGGCCTCAGACCTTGACTGCGTTATCGAATCATTCGTGTGAGGACGACCATGGCCACTCAATCGTATGACACAGACATCGTTGCCTGGGCAGATGAACAGGCGCGGTTGCTGCGCACCGGCGCCTTTGCTCTGCTGGACCTAGAACACCTTGCCGAGGAGATCGAAGACGTGGGCAAGAGCGAGCGCCGCGAGTTAAAGAACCGGATGGCGGTGCTTCTGGCCCATCTCGTGAAATGGCAATACCAACCGGTCCGCCGGGGGAATAGCTGGCGACGTACGATCAGGATTCAGCGTCGTAGCGTCATCCGGTGCCTGGCAGAAACGCCGAGTCTGAAGCCTGATTTACAGGATCCGCGATGGTGGGAGCAGGTGTGGGATGACGCGATCAGCAATGTGCTGAAAGATGTCGATCTCGACGAACTGCCCGAAACCTGCCCCTGGTCGATGGACCTCATTCTGGATGACGCCTTTTGGCCGCAGTAGCGCCCCAGGTCCCGATGAAGCACGGCACGGTTGGCGGCGAACCCAGGAGTCGCGGCTCTCGGATAAGAAATCGAGCCGGATTCGACGCCCGGGCATCCGGCTCGTCGGTCTGGGGGCCCTGATCATCGTCCCGGCCATCGCTGCTCACCCCTGGTCCAGGAATTTCTCTCACGGAGACACAAAGACACGGAGAAAGAGACGTCCGGATCTCCGTGTCTTTGTGTCTCCGTGAGAGATTTCTTCTAACCTGCGTCTCGGCGAGGGCTTGAGCTCGCTGCCAACGCCCACTGGAAGACGCTGGGTGCGCATCGGCCACTGGCCGGAACGATGATCGAGGCCGGTCTGGGGCACCGCCCCGCTAATCTTCAGGCCCCAGGCTGCGCGGGTCCTGGTGGATGGTGATATCGGCCCCCGGGAACTCGACGCGCAGGGCGGCCTCCACCTGGTCGCAGATGCGGTGGGCGGCCAGCAGCGCCAGGTCGTCCTCGAACTCCAGGTGCAGTTGCATCACCGGGATATGACCGGAGCGCCGGGTGCGCAGGCCGTGCACACCCAGGACCCCGGGCACCGCGGCGGCGACCGCTTGGATCTTCTCGCGATCACCCGCGGCGAGTTCCCGGTCCATCAGCAGGTCCACCGCCTCGCGCGCGATCTGGATGGCGCTGTAGAGGATGAAGACGGCAATACCCAGGGCGAAGATGGGGTCCAGGCCCGGCCAGCCGACCATGGCGAAGACCAGCGCGATGAGGGTCGCGGAATTGGTGGCGAGGTCGGTCGCATAGTGCAGTGCGTCGGCGCGGATCGCGGTGGAGTCGGTCGCGCGGATGACGTGGCGCTGGAAGGCGAGCAGCACCAGGGTCGCGGCCATGGCGAAGACCATAACGGCCACGCCGACCCCCAGGTCCGCCAGCGGCTGGGGGTGGATCAGCCGATCGACCGCCTGCAGGGCCAGGAAGGCGGCGGACCCGGCGATGAAGGCGGCCTGACCCAGGCCGGCCAGGGATTCGGCCTTGCCGTGCCCGAAGCGGTGCTCGGCGTCCGCGGGCAGGAGTGACCAGCGCACAGCGAGCAGGTTGACGACTGAAGCCCCGACGTCCATCAGGGAGTCGACCAGGCTTGCCAGGACGCTGACCGACCCGGTGATCTGCCAGGCGGCCAGCTTGACCAGAATCAGCAGGGTCGCGGTCGCCACCGAGGCATAGGTGGCGAGGCGCAGCAGGCGCGCCTTGTCGCGGGTCATGGTTGCGTCGTGGATCATCGTCACCTCGGGCAGGTTTCAAGCCCGGCGCGGATGAGGTCCGGGGCGAGACCCAAGGCCCAGGCGGCCGCCACGGCGGGGAGCAGGTCCGCGACCGGCGCCGGGGCCTGGCCGGCACCGGTCAGGGGCACCAATGACAGGGAGAGAGGCGGCTCCGCGGTGCTGCCCGTGACCAGGCAGATGGCGCCGTCGCGCGCCACCACCGCCCGGCCGCCCTGGGCCAGCGCGGCGGCGACCACCGGGTGCGCCGGGTCGCGGGCGTACCAGAGGACGGCGCCGCGGCAGCGCTCGGCCATCCCCGCCACCAGCGGGTCTTCGGCGTTGAGCACGGCGCTGCCCGTCGCGGCCACTGCCTCCACCACGCAGCGTTTGACGCGGATCAGGTCTTCCAGCGCCGGCCCCTGCTCATGCAATTGGTCGTCCCCCCCGCCGATCCCGGTCACCACGCCCACCCGGCAGCGGTCGAAGCCCAGCCCCTCGCCGCGGATCCCCTCGGCCGCCACCGCCAGCACCGCCGCCGTGAGGCGCGGGTACAGCAGCAGATCACGGGCGGCGGCGGGGCCGGTGGCGTCGCGCGTCGTCAGGCAGCGCTCACCAATGAACAGCCCGTCGCTGCCGGCCAGACCGACCAGTTCGCCCGGACCGCGCAACAGGTGCGCGATGAGTCGGGCCGCGCCGCTCGCGCCCCCGATCCCGGTAACCGCTACCACCGGGATGCGGCCGTGCGCACCGTCCGGGAACAGCAGGTCGATGATCGCCTCACCCACCGGGCGCGGCAGACCGGCGGAGGGCTCCAGGTGCATCCGCAGTCCGGGGCCCGCGTTGACCTCCACGATGGCGCCACCCTGCTCCTCCAGGGGGCGACCGATGTCCTGCGCCAGGACGTCGACCCCGGCGAGGTCGAGCCCGACCACGCGCGCGGCATCGACCGCGCGGGCGGCGACCTCCGGGTGTACCAGGTCGGTCACATCGGCCGCCGTGCCGCCGGTGCTGAGATTGGCGTTGCGGCGCAGCAGCACGCGCTGCCCGGGGGCGGGCACGGACTCGGCCGTCAGGTCCTGTTCGGCGAGGACGGTCAGCGCGATCGGGTCCAGCTCGATCAGGCTCAGCACCGTGGCATGGCCGGCGCTGCGGCGCGGGTCGCGGTTGACCTCGGCCACCAGGTGCCGGACGCTCGCGTGGCCGTCCCCGGTGACCTGGGCCGGTTCGCGCCGCGCCGCCGCGACCAGGCGCTCGCCGACCACCAGCAGGCGGAAGTCGTCCCCGGGGATGCAGCGCTCGCACAGCACCTCGGAACCCTCCAAGAGGGCGGCGGCGAAGGCCTGCTCGACCTGCCCCGGGGTGCTGAGGTGCGCGGTCACGCCGCGCCCGTGGTTGCCGTAGCGCGGCTTCACCACCACCGGCACGCCCAGCTCCTGGGCGAAACGCCAGGCATCCTCCGCGCTCGTCACCGGCCGGCCCTCCGGCACCGGGACGCCGGCGGCGGCGAGCAGCAGGCGCGTCAGGTCCTTGTCCTGGGCGATCGACTCGGCAATCGCGCTGGTACGGTCGGTCTCGGCGGTCCAGGCGCGCCGCTGGTTCAGGCCCCAGCCCAGTTGCAGCAGGTTCTCGCTGCCCAGGCGGCGCACCGGGATACCCCGGGCGCGGGCGGCGCGGGCGATGGCATGGGTGCTGGGGCCCAGGCGGACCCGATGGCACAGGTCGCGCAGCGGCTCCAGTTCATCCGCCGGATCGAACGGTCGGTCGTGGATGGCGGCGAGCAGCAGGGTGCGCGCGGACTCCACCGCGGCACAACCCAGGGCCTCCTCCTCGTATTCGATGGCGACCCGGTAGACCCCCTCCTCCTCGGTCTCCCGCGCGCGGCCGAAGCCCACCGGGGTGCCGGCGAGCGTCTGGAGTTCGAGCGTGACGTGCTCCAGGCAATGGGCCATATAGGTGCCCCGGTCCAGGCGCTGGAAGAAGCCCCCGTGCTCCCCGGGGCTGCAGTGGTGCTCGATCAGCGACGGCAGCCAGGACTTGAGGCGCTCATTGAAGCCCGGGATCTCCTCGGAGGAGCGGTCTTTGATCTCCCCCAGGTCCAGCAGCAGTTCAAGCACCGGGCGGTGCGCCCAGATGTTGGGACCGCGCAGGACCCGCAGGCGTCGGATGTCGAGCAATTAGACCCCCTGGTGCCGGCGCAGCGCGCGGCTGGGTGAGATGAATGGGCGCCCGGTCCCGGCAGGACCGCGGCGCCGACGAAGATTATCGGCGTCGAAAATGATAACTGAACGTAGGGGCGGGTTTGAAACCCGCCCCTACCATGAAACCGCGTAGCCAGGTCGCAGACTGCCCGGCGCCCGCAGGGTCCGCTGTGCGAACCAACGACCTCGCGCGCCGGACCAGGGCCAACCCCGCGCCAACCTCAAGCCTGCGCCAACGGGGCCGGCCGCTCCGCACCAGCCGCGCCCGGCAGGGCCAGGCGATGCAGCGGCAACGCCTGAAACCGCTGATCCGCGGCCAACCGGGCGCGCACATAGTCGACCGTCTCATCGATCACGTCGGCCTGGACCAGGATCAGGTCCCCGGGCTGGGCCAGCCACAGGGCCGCCTCCACGGCGTTCTGCCAGCCGTGGATGGTCTGGACCTCCCGCACCCGATCCCCGGCCGCCAGCCCCCGCGCGAACAGCGACATGATCTCCCCCGGCAGCCGTCCGCGGGTGCAATGGTCCTCGTAGAGGATGACCTGGTCGAAGGCGCGCCCCAGGATCTCCCCCTGCCGGACCAGGTCCAGGTCGCGCCGGTCCCCGGCGGCCGAATAGACCGCCAGGCGCCGCCGGTGCGGGAAGGCCGCCAGAGCCTCAATCATCGCCAGCAGGGCGGAGGGGTTGTGACCATAGTCGAAGACCACGGTGGCGCCGTTGATCGAGAGCACGTTGAAGCGCCCGGGGCTCTTCTCCAGGTCCGCGCCGAAGGTCTCGAGCGCGGCACGGATGGTCTCCCGGGGCAGGCCCAGGCCCCACAGGGTTGCGGCGCCGGCCAGGCAGTTCTCCACCTGGAAGCCGATCCGCCCGCCGTTGGTCAGGGGGACCTGCGGCAGCGACAGCAGCACCCACTCCGCCTCGCCCGTCGCCAGGATCAGGTCCTGCCCGCGCACGAAGGCCGCCCGCCCACCCTCGCGGCGGTGGCGCGCGATCAGCGGGTGGCCGCCGTCGCGCGCAAAGAACAGCACCGACCCCTTGCAGGCGCCGGCCATGCGGGCGACCAGCGGGTCCGCGGCATTGAGCACGGCGGTCCCGCCGGGGGCGACCCCGCGCACCACTGTTTGCTTGACCTCGGCCAACTCGGCCACGGTATCGACCCACCCCAGCCCCAGGTGATCCCCCTCACCGATGTTGGTCACCACCGCCACGTCGCAGGCGTCGAAGCCCAGGCCCTCGCGCAGGATGCCGCCGCGGGCGGTCTCCAGCACCGCCGCCTCGACCTGCGGGTTGAGCAGCACCAGGCGGGCGCTCTGGGGTCCGGCGCAGTCATCGGTGTCGATGCGCCGGTCCGCCAGATAGATGCCGTCGGTGCAGGTCATGCCGACAAAGCGCCCGGAGACGCTCAGCCCATGGGCGATCAGTCGGGTGACCGTGGTCTTGCCGTTGGTGCCGGACACCGCCACGATGGGGATGCGCCCGGTCTCGCCCGGCCGGTACAGGGTCTCCAGGAAGGCCGCGGCGATGGGGCGCGAGCGCACCGACTCCACGTAAAGGTCGAGCGGCGGCAGCGCGATCACATCGCTGATCAGTCCCCCCTGGGCCGCCAGCGGGCGGGTGATGTCCGCCACCGCCAGGCGCACCTCCGCGGTCTCCAGCCCCAGGGCGCGCGCGGCGTCCAGGGCGCGGGCGCGCACGTCGCCGTGGATCAGGCCGCTCACGTCGGTCACCGTCGGGCCGGACCCATTGCCGCCGCGCCCCGGCTGCCAGGACAGCGCGGCCAGGATGCGCTGCCCGGCGACCAGCACCCGGTAGTGGGCGCCCGTGACCGGCGCCGGCGCGCAGCCCAGACCGGCACAGGCGAGCAGCGCCTCGAGCAGGTCCCGGTCCGTCCCCGCGCGCTCGGCGATCAGCGCGGACGAGGCCAGCCCGGCACAGGGCAGCCGCCGCTGCCGGGCGCCATAGCCGAGCTGCAAGACCCCGCCCGGCAACCGCCGGGCGGGGATATTGCGCGCCCGGGCGGCCCCCAGCAGCGCGGCGCAGGTCGGCGTCGGCCCGGCCTCGCGGGCCAGGGCACGCAGCCCGTCCACCGGGTTCGGGACCTCAGCGTCCGGCGCGGCCAGCACCGTTTGCACCAGGTCCAGCGCCGCCGCCGCGCAGGCCTGCGGGGGCGCGCCCTCCACCAGCGAGAAGGCGAGCCGGTAGACCCCCGGTTCCGAGGTCCGGCGCACCCGTGAAAATCCCGGACGCGCCCCGCTCTGGGCCGCGAGTTCCAAGATGGTCGCCAGGAGCACCTGGGCCAGCCAGCGCTGGTGGCGCCGCTCATACAAAGGATGGGTCGGGTCCGCCGGCGGGCGGCGCGGCAGCGTCAGCCCCGTCAGGCGGGCGCCCAACTGGGCGCGCAGGCGCCCGGCCGATACCTGCCACTCACCCGGAGGGTGATCGGCCAGATCGAACCACACCTCGACCACGGGAAAATCGGCCCAAAGATTGGGGCCGAGCAACGCACGGACTCTGCGGATATCCACGGATTTGATCCGAACTCACTGGCGAACGGGCATTCTTATCCGGGCTCCGGGCCGGTGGTCGACGCCATGTCGAGCACCGTCTCAAGACCCGGGAGGCACCAAGGGACTTGTCACAGGCCGAACGCCCGCTGCGCAGCCCATGGTCGACCCTCCATGGTCCACAACGGCGACGGGCGAAGGTCGGGGGGGTGGGGAGGCCGGCCCGGGATAGTATGCCGAGCGCCCTGGAAAGTCGAGATCCGCGGGGACAGGGCGCACGGCGGACCCGTTCAAGCCAGGATTCGTTGTTGCCGGTGATGGTTGTCCAGGACTCGCAGGACGATCACCACCGACGCCCTGCTGACCCAGCGCAAGCGCGCCGACTACCTCCCCCGGGAACAGCCAGCGACGGCAGGCTAGAACGGATTTGCGGTACCGGGTGCGGCTCATCCGGTTTGACAACTGACCCCCAGTCACTTAAGCTTGCCGCTCAAATGACCGCAAGTCAGTTATCGATCGAACCGCAAGAGTGAATCCCCATGGCCATCCGTCAGCGTGCCATCCAGGCCGAGGACAAGCAGGAACGCCGCGACGCCATCCTCGACGCGGCCGAACAGGTGCTCACGGGGGCCCCCGAGCGCGTGGCGAGCGTCGCCGAGGTCGCCGACCGGGCGGGACTCGCCAAGGGCACGGTTTACCTCTATTTCGCGAGCAAGGAGGAACTCCTGCTCGCGGTCCACGAGCGTCGGATCGACGCCTTTTTCCGGGAGTTGATCGCCCGCGTGGAGTCGACGCCAAGCGTGGATTTCGACGCGGTGTTCGCCTTGGCGCGGACCCACCTGGTCGACCCGCCGCTGTTCCTGCCGCTGGCGGCGCGCTGCTTCGGGTTGATGGCACACAGCCTGGCACCCCCCGCCGCGCACGCCTTCCGGCAACGGATGGCCCGTCGGCTCGAGCGCGCGGGCGCCGGCATCGAGCGTCATTTTCCCGTGCCGGCCGCGGCCCCGCGGCTCGCCCCCGGGCGCGGGCTGGTCCTGCTGCGCCGCAGCTACGCGCTGACCATCGGGCTGTGGCAGATGTCGGCCGCCGCCACCGGGGGTGCGCCCGGCGCGGCGGCCGGACCCGAGGTGCCGGCGGCCCTGGCCTGGAGTTATCCGGCGGAATTGGAGGACGCCCTGCGCGCCCTCTGGCTGGGCATGATCGGCAACGCGGCAACCGGGTTGAACCGCCATGAATGAACCACGCCTGAACCTGCCGGTCCTGCTGCTCCTGACGAGCGCGGCCCTGGGCGCCGTCGGCTGCACGAAACAGGAGGCGGTCGCGCCCCAGGTCCGCCCCGTGCTGCTGACGCAGGTGACCGCGGGGAGCGCCGCCGCGACCGCCGTGTTCGCGGGCGAGGTGAAGCCCCGCTACGAGTCGGATCTCGCCTTTCGTATTGGCGGCAAGATCGTCGCCCGCGCCGTCGATGCCGGGGCCCGGGTCCACCAGGGGCAGGTGCTGGCGCGGCTCGATCCGGCCGACGTCGCCCTGCAGGCCGAGTCTGCGCAGGCGCAGGTGGCGGCGGCGCAGGTCGACTCCGAGTTCGCCCGGGCCGAGTTCGACCGCTACGAGAACCTGCTCAAGCAGAAGTTCATCAGCGCCTCGGCGCTGGACGCCAAGCGTAATGCCATGAAGGCGAGCCAGGCCAGGCTGGAGCAGGCGCAGGCGAACCTCGCCGTGACCCGCAACCAGGCGGCCTATGCGGTGCTGGTGGCGCCCGCGGACGGCGTGATCACGGCCGTGGCCGCGGAGGCCGGCCAGGTGGTCGCCGCCGGACAGGTGGTGATGCGCCACGCCCGCGAGGACGAACGCGAGGTCGTGATCGCGGTCCCGGAGGCGCGGATCGATGAACTGCGGCACGCCGACCCGATCCGGGTGGTCCTGGTGGCCGATCCCGGGACCAGTTCCCGCGGCCAGGTCCGCGAGGTGTCACCGGCGGTCGATCCGGTGACCCGGACCTTTACGGTGCGGGTCGCGGTCATCGACCCGCCGCCGGCCATGCAATGGGGCATGACGGCGAACGTCGTGCTCGCCGACCATGAGGCCGGGACGGCCAGCCTGTTGCCCTCGACATCGGTCTACCAGGCCGTCGATGGCCGCCCGGCGATCTGGGTCTACGACCCGGCCCGCGGCCGGGTCTCGCTGCGGCCGGTGGTGATTGCACAGTACCGCGAGGACGGCGTGCTGGTCGCCGCCGGCCTCGCGGCCGGCGAATGGGTGGTCGCCACCGGGGCCAACAAACTCCACGAGGGCCAACAGGTGCGCCCCTATGAGGGGACCGGCCGTCCCATCCCGCCGACCCCGCCGCACGCGACGACGGCGCGCGCGGGTTGACCACGACTTCGTCTTACCCCTGTCGTGAAGAGATTTCACGCAAAGACGCCAAGACGCAAAGAAGACAAGTCCGGCAGTTCATTCAAGCTCGCCGATTACACCGGAGGCCGCCACCAATCGGTACGATGATGTCCCTCAAGAAACCGACCCGCATTTCTTCCCTTTGCGTCTTTGCGTCTTTGCGTGAGACGTTTCTTTCTCCTGGTTCCTTTCCGCATCGCGTGCGCTGCCCGGCATGATAGCGCCGACGCCTCCCGACAACGCCCCGCGCGCCGGCTTCAACCTGTCCGAGTGGGCGCTGCGTCATCGCCCGCTGGTGCTCTATTTCATCGTCATCCTGGCCCTGGCCGGGGTCTACGCCTACGGCCAGCTCGGTCAATCCGAGGACCCGCCCTTCACCTTCAAGGTGGTGGTGGTCAAGACGACCTGGCCCGGCGCCTCCGCGCGCGAGGTCGAGCAGCAGGTCACCGACCGGATCGAGCACAAGCTCCAGGAACTGCCGCTGCTCTTCGTGCGCAGCTATTCCCGGCCGGGTGAGTCCCTGGTTTTCGTCTCATTCCAGGACGCCCTGCCGCCGACCGCCATCCCGGACCTCCAGTACCAGGTCCGAAAGAAGGTGAGCGACATCCGCCAGAGCCTGCCGCCCGGGGTCCAGGGGCCCTTCTTCAACGACGAATTCGGCGATACCTACACCAATCTCTACGCCCTCACCGGCGAAGGCTATACCTATCGCGACCTCAAGGACTTCGGCGACCGCGTCCGCGCCGAGCTGCTGCTGGTCCCGGGCCTGTCCAAGGTCGACTTCATCGGTGAGCAGGAGGAGAAGATCCATATCGAGCTGTCGAATACCCGGCTGGCCCTGCTCGGGATCACGCCGGCGCAGATTGCGCAGACGCTCGCGGCGCAGAATGCGGTGGCCGCCGCCGGCTCCTTCGAGACCGCGAACGAGCGCATCTATCTGCGCCCGAGCGGCGCCTTCGACTCACTGGACGAGGTCCGCGACATCGCACTGAGGGTGAACGAGCGGCTGTTCCGGCTGGGCGACATCGCCGAGGTCCACCGGGGCTATGTGGACCCGCCGCAGCAGAAGATGCGCTGGCAGGGGCGCGAGGCGCTGGGGATCGGCGTCACCATGGTAGCGGGCGGCGACGTCATCGCGCTGGGGCGCGCGCTCGACGAACGACTGGCCGCGGTGGCGCCGGAACTGCCGGTCGGGATGGAGATCGGGCAGGTCTCCAGTATGCCCCGGGCGGTGGAGCGCTCCGTGCGTGAGTTCGTCAGCTCACTCGCCGAGGCGGTGGCGATCGTGCTCGCGGTATCCCTGGTGAGCCTGGGCCTGCGCACCGGCCTGGTGGTGGCCATCTCCATTCCACTGGTGCTCGCCACGACCTTCCTGTGCATGTGGCTGTTCGGCATCGGCCTGCACAAGATCTCACTCGGGGCCCTGATCCTCTCACTGGGCCTGCTGGTCGATGACGCGATCATTGCCGTCGAGATGATGGCCGTCAAGCTGGAGCAGGGGTTCGACCGCCTCGAAGCGGCGAGCTTCGCCTATTCCAGCACCGCCTTCCCGATGCTCTCCGGAACGCTGGTGACCGTTGCCGGTTTCCTGCCGATCGCGCTCGCCAAGAGCTCGACCGGAGAATACACGCGCTCCCTGTTTCAGGTCTCGTCGATTGCACTCATCGCCTCCTGGTTCGCCGCCGTCATCGTGGTCCCCTATCTGGGCTATCGGCTGCTGCCGGACCTGCGCGGGCCGCGCCCCGCGCCGCTCGCGGCGCGCCTGCTGGCACGGCTGCGCGGGCAACCGCAACCGCCCACCCGCGGCGGTGCCCATGAGGACCCCGAGCGAGTCTATGACACCCCCTTCTATCGCCGCTTCCGCACCCTGGTCGCCTGGAGCCTCAAGCACCGCTGGATCGTGATCGGCGCCACCGTTGCCGTCTTTATCGGGGCCCTGGTCGCCTTCCGCTTCGTCCCGCAGCAGTTCTTCCCGTCCTCGTCCCGGCCCGAGCTGATCCTCGACCTGCGCCTGCCCGAGGGCAGTTCATTTGCCGCCACCCTGACCGAGGCGAAGCGGATGGAGCAGATCCTCGCCACTGAGTCGGGGCTGGAGAGCTATGTCGGCTATGTCGGCGTGGGCAGCCCGCGCTTCTATCTGCCGCTCGATCAGCAGTTGCCGAGCACCAACTTCGCCCAATTCGTCCTGGTCGCCAAGGACAATGAGGAGCGCGAGCGGCTGCGCACACGCCTGGTCAAACTCTTCGACGATGACTTCCCCGGCCTGCGCGGGCGGGTCACACGCCTGGAGAACGGCCCGCCGGTGGGGTTCCCGGTGCAGTTCCGGGTCTCCGGGGCGGACCTGACCAGGGTGCGGGCGCTCTCCCAGGAGGTCATGGCCCTGCTGCGTGCCGACCCGCAGGTCACCAACGCCCAGTTCGACTCCGACGAGCCGACCAAGGTCATCCGGCTCAAGGTTGACCAGAACAAGGCGCGCGTACTCGGGTTCTCCTCCCAGGACCTGGCCGCCTTCCTGAACAGCACCATGTCCGGACTCACGGTCACCTATGTCCGCGAGGGCGACAAGCAGATCGAGGTGATCCTGCGCGGCCTGCCCAATGATCGCGCGCAACTCTCCTCACTCAAGGACCTGTCGCTGCCCACCCGCAACGGCCGCGCGGTGTCCATCACCCAGATCGCCGAAATCCGCTACGAACAGGAGGACGGCATCATCTGGCGCCGCGCCCGCCTGCCGACCGTCACCGTGCGGGCCGACGTACTGGGCCAGGCCCAGGGACCGGACGTGGCCAAACGGATCGACCGGCAACTCGCGGCACTGCGCGCCCGGCTGCCGCTCGGCTACCGCATCGAGATCGGCGGCGCGGTCGAGGAATCGGCGCGCGGTCAGGCCTCGATCCGCGCCGGCGTACCGCTGATGCTGGTGAGCATCCTGACGCTCCTCATGATCCAACTGCAGAGCTTCTCGCGCACCCTGATGGTGCTATTGACCGCACCGCTCGGGCTGATCGGCGTTACCGCCGGGCTGCTCATCTTCGGGCTGCCGTTCGGCTTCGTCGCCATGCTCGGGACCATTGCGCTCTCCGGCATCATCATGCGCAACTCCATCATCCTGGTGGACCAGATCGAACAGGACCGGGCCGGCGGCGCGGACCCGCACGCGGCCATCATCGGCGCCACCACGCGGCGCTTCCGCCCCATCGTGCTGACCGCCGCCGCCGCCGTACTCGGCATGATCCCACTCACCCACAGCGCCTTTTTCGCCCCCATGGCCGTCGCCATGATGGGCGGCATCCTGGTGGCCACTGCCCTGACACTGGTGTTCCTGCCGGCCCTGTATGCCGCCTGGTTCCGGGTCCCGGTGCGAAACGGGGCCTCGATCATCGTTCCGGCCAGTGGCTGATGCGCACCCAGCGTCTCACAGTGGGGGTTGGCAGCAAGCTCAAGCCCCCGCAGAGACTCAGGTTAGAAGAAGTCTCTCACGGAGACACAAAGACACGGAGATCCGGACCTGTCTTTCTCCGTGTCTTTGTGTCTCCGTGAGAGAAATTCCTGGACCTGGGGTGAGCAGCGATGACCCGCCCTCATGCCCTACAATGCCCGGGTAGCTTCCACGACCCAGGCCGGCAGGACGGCCGGGGTGGTTGGGGGCCAATCGCGAGCCCTTGCGCGACCGACTTGCAGACTGAGACCCGCAAGGAGCCAACCGGCGAACAGTCGCCCCAGAAGGCTCGCTTCAGCAACAACGACCCGGGCAGAAATCCGGGACAAGAGGCGGGAGATACCCAGCCCGCCACCACTCACGGAGCTAACGTGTCGCGACTTACGGACCTGATCGCCCAAGCCAAGGCCAAAGACCCCCGGTTGGGGGCCGACCTGGAGCAGGAATTCAAGGCACTGTCCTCGCGCCGCGCCTTCGGGCTCAACTTCGAGCGGCACCGCCCCGAGGCGGTCGAATTGCCTCAAAGGCCCGTGCGCAAGGGCGACAAGGTGCGGGTGTTGCCCGAGCGCGGCGCTACCCGGAAAGGCGACCAGCGGCTCTGGGTGGTCAGGCGGATCGAGAAGGTCTCGGGGGTGCGGATCGCAAGCCTGGACTTGATCCAGAGCGCCGAGCCGCAGACCCAGGAGGTCGCGGTCGCTGACCTGGTGGTCGTCGCCGGGTTCCGCGACCTGCTCTATCCCGGCCTCGTCAGCACCGGCCGGGTCGAGCGCGGCGGCGACAAGCCCTTTCACACCGTCATCAACGCCGAAAACTACCTCGCGCTCAAGGCCCTGACCTATACGCACCGGGGCCGGATCGACGCCATCTATATCGACCCGCCTTACAACACCGGGGCCAAGGATTGGAAGTACAACAACGACTACGTGGAGGCGGAAGACCTTTATCGGCACTCGAAGTGGTTGGCGATGATGGAGCGGCGGCTGATCGTCGCGCGGGAGTTGCTCAATCCGGCCGATTCGGTGCTGATCGTGACCATTGATGAGAAGGAGTATCTCCGGCTGGGGTTGCTGCTGGAGCAGACGTTTCCTGAGGCACGTATCCAAATGGTCACAAGTGTTATCAACCCAAAAGGGACCTCGCGGCCTGACCTCTTTTCGCGCGTTGATGAATACATTTACTTCGTGTTTCTCGGTTCTGCTGTTGTTCCTGGCTTCCTATCCAAGGAACATGCGGGGAAAGCAGTTCGCTGGCGGTATCTACGAAGAGAGGATCTTGAATCAGTTCGTGGCTCACGTCCCCGCCAGTTCTATCCAGTGTTCGTTTCTGAGCACCCAAGCCGCGTAGTCGGAGTGGGTGATCCATTGACTTTGCAGGACCGTCTGGAGCACGTAAGGCCACCAGCAGGCTGTATCGCTGTATTCCCCATACGAGAGGACGGACTCCAAATGGAATGGGGACTAACCGGACCGAGTCTCATGGATGCGGTAGCGCAAGGTTATGCCCGAGCGACGCCGGGTCATCCCCAGCAGCCTTACATCATCTCGTATCTCACAGCCCCCAATATTCGCAAGGTGGCGGCTGGCGAATTGGCGGTAACTGGTACGCGCCAAGACGGCAGCAAGATCGTCGTGGCTCCGGAGGGTAAGGTTTCACGGCCAATAACCGTTTGGCGGGAGACCAGTCACAGTGCAGGCGACTATGGCACCAAGATGCTGAACGCGGTACTTGGTGGGCGGCAGTTCCCATTCCCCAAGTCGCTCTATGCAGTCGAAGACGCCCTACGATTCTTTGTCGACAACAAGCCGGAGGCCATCGTTCTCGACTTTTTCAGCGGTTCCGGCACCACCGCCCATGCCCTGATGCGCCTGAACCGTCAGGACGGCGGCCGTCGCCAGTGCATCTCGTTTACGAACAACGAGGTTGCTGCTGACGAGCAAGAAGCCCTGCGCAAGCAAGGACTCCGCCCCGGCGACCCCGACTGGGAGCAGTGGGGCATTTGCGACTACATCACCAAGCCGCGCATCCAGGCGGCGATCACCGGCAAGACCCCGAGCGGAAAGCCGATCCAGGGCGACTACAAGTTCACGGACGAGTTCCCCATGGCCGAGGGGTTCGCGGAGAACGCCGAGTTCTTCACCCTGACCTATGAGACCCCGGTCGCCGTCAGCCACAACCACGCCTTCGAGCGCATCGCACCGCTGTTGTGGATGCGGGCCGGCAGCCAGGGCCGGCGCATCGACCGGCTGCCGGAGGCGGGATGGGCGCTGGCGGACACCTACGGTCTGCTGATCGATCTCGACCTGGCGGCGGCCTTCGGTCACGCCTGCGAGCGGGCGGAGGCCCTGCGTATCGTCTACATCGTCACCAACGACGACCGTCGCTTTCAATCGTTAGCCCGGCACCTGCCCGACGCGGTGGAGTCCGTGCGGCTCTATGAGTCCTACCTCTCAAACTTCCGCATCGCGAACGGGGGCTGACGGATGAAATTCACGCTCAAGGACTATCAGGACGAGGCGGTTCGCGAGGTACTCGTCAATCTCGGTAAGGCGCGCCGGCGTTGGCATGAAGACGCCGACAAGCACGCCTTCTCACTGACGGCGGTCACGGGCGCCGGCAAGACGGTCATGGCGGCGGCGGTCTTCGAGGCGCTGTTCTACGGCGACGATGAGTGCGACTTCGAGGCCGATCCCGGTGCCGTGGTCATCTGGTTCAGCGACGACCCGGCGCTCAATGAGCAGACGCGCTTCCGGTTGATGGAGGCCGCGGATCGACTGACCTACCACGATCTCGTGGTCGTGCAAAACACCTTCGTGCGCGAGACCTTCGAGGCCGGGAAGGTTTACTTCCTCAACACCCAGAAGCTGGGCAAGAAGAGCCTGCTGGTGCGCGGCAGCGAACCGCAGGATGAGGCGGCCCCGCAGATGTCGTTCGCCGAAATGCGCCCGGACGGACGCTCCTGTACCATTTGGGACACGATCCAGAACACCATCGAGGACCCGTCACTGACCCTGTACCTGGTGCTCGACGAGGCCCACCGGGGCATGGGCCAGCCGAGCAAGGCGGTGCAGGACGACAAGTCGACCATCGTCAAGCGGCTCATCAATGGCGCGGGCGGGGTGCCGGCGATCCCGGTCGTGTGGGGCATCTCGGCCACCGTCGAGCGGTTCAACCTGGCGATGGCCGAGGCCAAGGGGCGGGCCATGCTCCCTCATGTCGTCGTGGACCCGGCCAAGGTGCAGGACTCGGGGCTGCTCAAGGACACCATCATCCTCGACGTTCCCGCCGAGGTCGGCGTGTTCGACACGGTGCTGGTGCGCCGCGCCACGGACAAGCTCATGGAGTCCAGCGCGGCCTGGGCCCAGTATGCCGCGCAACAAGACGACGCGGCGAGCGTCACACCGCTCATGGTCCTACAGGTTCCGAATACGCCCGACCACGATGAGATCGGCCGGGCGCTCGACACCCTATTCCAGCGTTGGCCGGACCTGACGCGCGATGCCATCGCCCATGTCTTCGGCGAGCACAGCACCCAGACCTTCGGCGGGCATCCGGTGCCCTATCTCTCACCCGAGCGGGTGCAGGACTCGACCTGGGTCCGGGTACTGATCGCCAAGGACGCCATCAGTACGGGGTGGGATTGTCCGCGGGCCGAGGTGATGGTCTCCTTCCGTCCCGCGAAGGATCGCACCCACATCACTCAATTGCTCGGGCGTATGGTCAGGACGCCGCTGGCGCGACGCATTCCGGGCAACGACCGGCTCAATTGCGTGGACTGCCTGCTGCCCTTCTTCGACGCGAAGACCGTCCAGGCGGTTGCGGATGCGCTCATGCGGGGCGGCGATGACGATGACGCCCCGCGGCTGTCCGGCCGCCGCGTGCTGATCAACCCCACGGAGCAGACGCCGAATCCCGCGATCCCGGCGGCCGTGTGGGAGCGGTTTCTGGCCTTGCCGTCTCAGTCCCTGCCGCAGCGCGGGGCCAAGCCGGTCAAGCGCTTGACGGCGCTCGCGCACGAACTGGCCATGGACGCACTGCTGCCGGATGCGGGCAAGAAGGCCCACGCGCAGATGCACAAGGTCCTGGATGCCGCGCGGGCGCGCTACACCGACGAGATCGCCGCCGCGCGCACTGGCGTGCTGACGGTCGAGGGCACGAGCCTGACGGCCGATCTGACGGGCCGGAGCAAGTCACTCAACGACTTCTGGGAGGATGCCGACTACGCGGTCATCGAGGACGCCTACCACCGCGCCTCACGCGTCCTGAGCGCGGACCTGTCGCGGACCTACGCCGAATACCTGGCCGCCAGGAAGACCGATGCGGACTCCATCGACGATGCCCTGATGGAGGCCCACACAGACATTGCGGCACTCGCACTGGTGCCGCAGGTGAGGCCCTATCTCGACGCCGAGGCGGATCAACTTGCCAAGACCTGGCTGAACCAGTACCGGGTGTCCATCAAGGGCCTGTCGGACGAGCGGCAGGATGTCTATCGTGTGATCCGGGAAATGAGCACGGAGCCCGCGGACCTCGACCTCGCCAAACCGAAGTCCTGGATGGAGGCCACGACCGCGCGTGAAGCAAATGGCAGCGAGACGCCGCTGCCAACCTACCAGCACCATTTGCTCTGTGACGAGCACGGCCTATTCCCGGCCGAGATGAACGCCTGGGAGATCGAGGTATTACAGGCTGAGATGGGTCGCGAAGGCTTTGTGGCCTGGTATCGCAACCCGTCCCGGTCCAGTCAGGATTCGCTCGGTGTCGCCTACACCGAGGGCGCGCAGGTCAGGATCGTTCGACCTGACTTCATCTTCTTCGCAAAACAAGCGGATGGCACCATCGTGGCGGACCTCGTGGACCCCCACGGAACCCAGTTCAGCGACGCGCTGCCGAAGCTTCGGGGTCTGGCCGGTTACGCGCAGACGCACCCGGAGGTCTGCCGCCGGGTCGAGGCGATTGCGAAGGTCGGGAACCAGTTGCGCGTGCTGGACCTGACCGAAGCGACCGTCCGCCAGGCGTTGGCCGATGCAAAGGATGCGAAGAGTCTTTACGAAGGTTCCTTGGCGAGCGACTACTGAGACGGCTCCGGGGTCTCGGGTTACGGCGCGCACTCAATGTCCGGCTCATTTTCAGCGGCATGGAGTTCCCCGGGCGAAACGCCCTAGGCGGTTCCGCCACTTCGACGGTTGGGTTGTGGCGGACCGCCGGCAGTCCGAGCCTACGACCTGTTCACCGTCTCCCTGCGCTCCGCGTCCATTGCCAACGCCGGACGCGGAGCGCCCGCCCGGCATTCCCACGCTGGAGCGTCGGAACGAGAAGCCAGGCCGTCGGCGCTTAACTTAATGGCAGGGTCGCCGTGCCGCCCGGCAGGTAGTGTCCGGTCCCGCCCTCGGCGGCGAGCGCCGCGGCCGGCCCCCCCCCCAAGGCGAGCGACAAGGCGAGCGGCCAGGTCCCAGCGGTGATCCTAGAAAGAGCATTTGTTTCACGCAAAGACGCAAAGACGCAAAGTTTTTCAATGCGATATCTCTCTCGTACGGTTCACCGACCGGGTGACGGGATCATCGCCAGCAAAGTTCTATTCTTCTTTGCGTTCTTGGCGTCTTTGCGTGAGCAATTGCCGATTCTAGGGTGATTGGTCGCGCGGTCGGCGACTGATTTGTCATCTTGCGGGATCTCCGGATGTTGGGCCTGGCCGGCGGCGCGGTCTCGGTGGCAAGGCCGGGCAGCCGGAGCCGATGCACTTTCCGCAACCAGGGGAACGCCCGCGATGACCCGCCTCGGACGAGGCGGGCCAGCCGATGGCTGCCGCGTATCCCGGCGTGGCTATTTCTTCGTGACGACGATGTCAGTGCGCCGATTGCGCGCGCGCCCTTCCTCCGTGTCATTACCGGCGATGGGGAACTGCTCCCCGTAGCCCTCCGCCGCCAGGCGCGCCGGGGCGACGCCGTGCGCGACGAGCTCGCCCTTGGCGCTGTCCGCACGCTCCTGCGACAGCTTCAGGTTGTAGGCGTCGTCGGCCTTGCTGTCGGTGTGGCCGGCGATCTTCATCTCCAGGGTCGGGTAGCACTTCATGATCTCGGCGATGTTCTTGATTTGGGCGCGCGAGGACGGTTTGAGTGCGGCCGAATCGGTCTCGAACTCGATCCGATCGAAGGAGAAGCTGGTGTTCGGGCCGATGACCGAGGTCTTGTCATCGAGGAACGCAATCAGCTTCGACTCGACGCCATTCGCGCCAGTCGACCAGACCCGAAACCCGCGACCCGAAGAGCGACGCGACCAATGGCGCACCGCGCTTGGCCAGGTCCGCGAGCCCGTTCGGGCTGGCGGCCACGCTGGCCGGGGTCCCGATCGTCTTGCCATCGAATCCGCCGTGCTGGAGCATCTCGAACAGGTCGGCCGCGCCGCCCGTGGTTGCCACCTTCTGGTGGACTGCACACATGACGGCCGGGACCGCAGCGGTGACTGCGGTCTGTGTCTTGGCCGGCGTCTCGCCGACGAAGGACGCGATCTTGGCGATCACGTCGCTGGAGAACTCGTTTTGCAGCAGGCTGAAGAGATTAAACGCCACGATGAACCCCCGGGCTGGATTGTTATGGACTGCGCACCGAACGCCTCCTGAAAACCAGGCGGCAGGACTGCGCGCGTCGGCTGCACAGCACGGCCTGCCGCGGACGGCAGGGGTGCCGACAATCGATGGAAACCACCGCGCTGAGCCGCGGCTCAGCGCGCGGTGTGCCGACCTGGCAGCGACGAAGTCAGACCTTGACCCCCAAGGTCTGCTGGATGTTCTGCACCACCGTCGCAGTGAGGCCCGTCTTCTGGGCCAGTTCAGTCAGGTAAGCCTGCTCCTGGGGGGTGTCGACCTCGATGGCCAGGAGTGAGGCGGCATAGACCTGGGCCGCCACTTCCTGGTTCGGGATCGCAGCGGCGGAGGTGATCATAATTCCGGCCACGGGTTTGTAGGTCGGCCTTCAGGCCGACCGCGGCGCCCCCGGTCGGCCTGAAGGCCGACCTACAACGGGGCGCCAACCGCCGCCCCGGCGGCCGGAGCTATGATCAAGGCCGCAGCGGCGAAGGCGTCCAGGTCCAGGGGTTGCCGCAGTTCCTTCATGATCCAGGCCTCCGTATCCCCGCTCATCCCAGCCTCTTTGAGCTTACCCACAAGGTGCCGACGAGTTCGCTCAGGTTCGCCATCGCTTTCTGCACTCCGCTGTGGTGGTTGGGTTGGCTGGTCAGACCGCTCAATCGATTGGTTGGCGGTCATCTGAGATGGTGCAAGGGCTCGCTACCCTCGACGCTGTGAGCGGGCGACCGCGAGCCATTGTCAGGCGCACTTTTCCAGCCCCCGTCACTTGCTGACGAGATAGAATCTCTGGATTGGCCGTGGTCGGTAGCGCCGCGGCGAGGGCGGTCTGAATTCGATCCAAAGTTAGACCAAGTGTCGTGCGCGGTCTATGCACTTTCCGCAACCGGGGGGAGAATCCTTGCAGACGCCGAGCCACGCGCCGCGACCGTCACCCTTCGCCGCCCGCAAGGCGGCGGAGCCGGTGGCCTTCGTCGTCGTTCAGGACATCGACGACCCCTGTGTCTGGGAGGCGGCATCACCCCCGTGGGAGGTGCTCGCCTCACCGATCGGACGCGGCCCTTTCAGGAACAACAAGCGGATACTGGTCACCCCCAACTGGCTCATCTATTGGGAGTCCTTCGGCTGCGCCCTGCATGTTCAGGGCTGGACCCCGGCCGGGATGCTCGGCTTCACGGTGCCGATCCGTCTGGGCGCCCGGTCGCGCTACTGGGGGGCTGAACGTCCAGAGCGCGGGCTGCGCGCGTCCTTGCCGGGATCCCTGGATGTCGTGCTGGATAGCGGACAGGAGCACGTGGTCGCGCTGACGCGGCTGGAGTGGCTGCGCGCCCGGCTCGATCCAGTCACGGCCCGGACCATCGAGCGCTGCGCGGCCAGCCGGGTGCTGCCGGCCTCCGCCCGCCAGGGGGATGCGCTGGGGACCTGGCTGCGGCGCCTGCTGAACCGGCTGCACGCCGAGCCGCGGGTCTTGGACCATCCCGCCGTCGTGACCGCGCTGGAACAGGACCTGCTGGACGGGCTGCTGCGCACCCTGTGCCTGGACGGCCCCGGGGCCACCCTGGAGGGGGCGCACCGGCGTCAACGGGGCTTCGATCTGGCCATCGATATCATGCGTGTTGCCGACCTTGACGGTCTCAACTTCGCGGACCTGTGCGCCCAGGCCGGCGTCAGTCAGCGCACCCTGGAGTACGCCTTCCGGGAGCGGCTGGGGGTCTCACCCATGGAGTTCGTCCGGCGGCTGCGCCTGCATGGGGTGCGCCGCGCGCTGCTGGCGGCAAGCCGCGGGGACGAAACGGTGGCCTCGATCGCCATGACCTTCGGCTTCTACCAGCTCGGCCGCTTCGCCGCCCAGTACCGGGCGCTCTTCGGCGAACTGCCATCCGCCACCCTGACCCGACGCTGCATCTATACCGGGGCCAGTCTGCTGGGTTGAGCGATAGGACCAAGCAAGGCGCCGGCGCCGCCCCCGGCGGTCAGCAATTCCAAATTTGGGCGGCACCGCGCGACCTCTGGTGGATGCGGCGCGTGCGACCGCCGTGTCGAGTCCCTGACACCGAGCGGCGCGCCTTATCCACCCTACCACGGAGCCGGTTTCGTAGGGTGGATAAGCGCAGCGCATCCACCATCGGCCTCGCTGCCGACACGCTGTTGGCGGCGGCCACCCAAATTTGGAACTGCTGCCCGGCGGTGGGGAGACCGTCACCGGTTCGCCCCCGGTTGCGGATAGTGGATAGACGCCAGGTGACGACCGCGCTACCTTTCCAGCCAATCAGGTTCCAGCTAAGCAGGAGGCGCGTCGTCAGTAGCCATTGCCGGGACCTGTCCTGTTGGCTCCGAGTGGGCTATCCCAGACCGCGCCACTCTCCCCTCGCCGGACCCCCACCATGCCGATCCTCCGGGATCAGACCGACACCATCCTCGCTGATCTGCTTGCCGCGTTGCATCACGAGACGCTCGCCCCCGCCGATCCCGCGCGCCTGGTCCAGGACCTGCAGATTCACCAGATCGAACTGGAACTCCAGAACCGGGAGCTGCGCGAGGCCCAGCGGGCGCTGGAGGAATCCCGGGACCGCTATGTGGAACTCTACGACCTGGCCCCGGTGGCCTATGCCACCCTCAGCCGCGAGGGGCGGATCACCCAGATGAACCTGGCCGCGGCCATCGCGGGCATCTGCGGCGAGGTCGGCGTGCACCCCGGGTGCCTGGCCGTGGAGATCACCGAGACCTGGATCATGACCAACCCGGACCTGGCGGCCGCAACCATCCAGCGCCTCCAGGCCTTGGGGATCGCGGTCGGCATCGACGACTTCGGCACCGGCTACTCCTCCCTGGCCGCACTCAAGCGCCTGGGGGTGCACGAAATCAAGATCGACCGCTCCTTCGTCGCCGGGCTGCCGCAGGACCCCGACGACTGCGCCATCGCCCGCGCCATGATCGCCCTGGGTCGGGCACTGGGTCTGCGCGTGGTCGCCGAGTGGGTCGAGACCCAGGCGCAGGCGGACTTTCTCAAGGCCGAGGGGTGCGGGATCGGTCAGGGCTACCTGTTCAGCGCGGCGCTCCCGGCGGCGCAGTTCGAGGTCTACGCCCGCGGCGGGACCCCGGTATGATCGTCGCACGTACCCGGGATCGGGCTGGCCATCACGGTGCTGGTGAGGGTGAACCGGCAGCACCAGCAGCGCGATATCCGCCGTGCGAACCTCGATTGTTTACCTGGTCATCCCTGGAGCCCGACAAATGCGCCTCGATCTGGCTGATCCGCCGCTTCATCGCACCCGACGCGCGGATCCTGATCGTTACGTTCGTTTTGGTGTATCCTCAGGTGAGGGTTTCTACTTAATCCACGGACCCAGCATGTTATCTGTCAGGGGCCACACCGAGCCGATCCTCGCGCAGTTGCAGAGCAACCACCCGCTCGTCGCCGGGTTGTGCGGCGACGACGGCGGCGGCTGCGCCCTCGCCCGGTCGGTAATCGCCCGGGGCCTGACCGACTTCATCGCGAAGCCGGTCGCTCCGGATGCCTTCTATCGGATCCTGCTCGCCGATCTGCCCGCCGTGTTACCCACACCAACCGCCGGCAGGTCCGACGAAGGGCCCAACTGAGCGGGCGACGATGCGACGCGACCACTGGCCGTCCAAGTCCCTGCCGCGACGCCGTGCGCTGACCCGCTGGTCCCCGCTCTGGCCCTGGCTCGTCCTCGGCATCGGGCTGGCCATCACCGTACTGGTGTGGGTGAACTGGCAGCACCAGGAGCGCAACCTCCGCCGCGCGGACTTCGGTCGGCAAGTGGACAAGGTGCAGATCGGCATCGAGAACCGGCTGCAGGCCAACGCGCAGATCCTGCGCGGGGTCGCCGGGCTCTTTGCGGCCACTGGTCAGGTCACCCGTGCGCAGTTTCGCGCCTATGTGGAGTCGCTGCGACTACCGGCCCACTATCCCGGGATCCAGGGGGTCGGCTTCGCGCGCCTGATCGCCGCAGCAGAGACGGCGGCGCTGGTCCAGGCGATCCGCGCCGAGGGCTTTACCGACTTCGCGCTGCGCCCACCGGGCCAGCGGGAGATCACGACCGCCATCGTGTACCTCGAACCCTTCGACTGGCGCAATCGGCGCGCCTTCGGCTACGACATGTTTTCCGAGGCGGTGCGACGGGAGGCCATGACGCGTGCCTGGGAACAGGATCGAACGGCCCTCTCCGGCAAGGTCATGCTGCTTCAGGAGACCAAGGAGGATGTGCAGGCGGGGTTTCTGCTCTATCTTCCCGTCTACCAGCCAGGGTTACCCCATGACACGTTGGCACAACGGCGGACCAATCTCCTGGGCTGGGCCTATTCGCCGTTGCGCATGACGGACCTGATGCAGAGCTTCCTGCGGCACAACTTCCCGGAACTGGCCGACCGGATCGCCGTGACCATCTACGACGGAACCCTGGTCGACCCCGCGGCGCAACTGTTCAGTTCAGCACCCGGTTCCGAACCCACCACGGAAGGCTTTCAGGCGCTCGCCCGCCTGGACCTGGGTGGGCATTCCTGGACCCTGCGCGCCCACAGCCTGGGGGCGCTCGACGCGCAAGCCCGCTCACACGCCGCCACGGGCAGGTCCATCCTCGGTGTCGGCAGCGCCCTGAGTATCAGCCTGGCCCTGCTCGCCTGGACCCTGCTGCGCACGCACCGGCGGGTGACCGAGGCGCTGCACGAGAAGGCACGGGCCCATCGCCAGCTGCTGGAGAGCCAGGAGCGGCTGCGGCTCATCTTCGACAACTCCGATGTAGCCATCTTCCTGACCGACCTGCAGGGGCGCATCACCCAGGCCAACGCGCGCATGGCCGAGATGTTTCGCTGCCCCCTGGAGACGCTGATCGGCAGCGACTACGCAGCCCACACCCATCCCGCCGAGCGCGAGATCGCCCGGCAGCGCATGCTTGAGTTTCTGGCCCAGGAAACGGCCGAGGTCAAACTGGAGCGGCGCTACTGGCGCGCGGACGAGAGCGAATTCTGGGGTCAGTTGAGCGGGCATCTGATCCGCGACGCCGATGGCCAACCGATGGGGTTGGTGGGGGTAATCGCTGATACCACGGCGCGCCGGGAGACCGAAGAGAAGATCGCGTTCCTCGCCCACCACGACTACCTGACCGGTCTGCCCAACCGCGCCCTGTTCGTGGAACTGGTGGGACAGGCCTTGACCTTGGCCGCGCGCAATCGGCGCCATCTGGGCCTGCTCTTCCTGGACCTGGACGGTTTCAAGGTGATCAATGACCGCTACGGTCATCGGACCGGCGACCGGCTCCTGCAGCAGGTGGCCGCGCGGCTGCGCGAGCACCTGCGCGCATCCGATACGGTGTGTCGGCAGGGCGGCGACGAGTTCGTGACGCTCGTCCCCGAGTGCCCACAGGCGGCCGATCTTGAACATCTGGCCGGGACGCTCGCGAGCGCGATCGCCCGCCCGTATGACGTCCTGGGCGTGACCCTGACCCTCACCGCGAGTATCGGCATGGCCCTCTATCCGGAGCACGGTGAGGACGTCGATGCGCTGATGCACAGTGCCGATACGGCCATGTATCGGGCCAAGGAGGCGGGCCGGCAAAGGCCACAATTCGCCGAACTCGGTACCGCCTCATAGCGGCACCGCCTAAGCACTCGTCACGACCTCGCCCAATCCGGGCGGATCGGCGTCCAGCCTGATGGCGAGCCAGCAGGCCAGCGGCATCAGGATCGCCCAGCCGCCGGCGAGGACGACCAGCGCCGCGACGGGGTCCGGGAAGTACACCGCCCCCAGCCGCATCCCCGCGTAGTAGGCAAGCGGCCCGCCGAGGGCGCCGAACAGGGTCGCCAGCCACCAGCGCCCGAGCAGCCAGCGCATGGAGACGTGCAGCGTGGTCGCGAACCCCGCCCACATGGCGATGATCCACACCGGGGCGAGCCAGGGCAGCACCAGGCCGCTGGGATATTCAAGCAGACCAAACCCGACCAGCAGCCCGTCCCAGAGTGCGCCGACCGCCGCAACCGCCAGGATCAGGAGCGCATCGCGCCCGGGCGTCGGGACCAGGGCCAGGTGGATCGCAATCGCCACCGCGGTCACCCCGACCCCCACCCAGGGCAGGCCATGGGCACCACCGAGGACGCAGGCGAACCAGGCGACCTGATAGGCAATGAAATTAACAAGTACAGGGGACACTTGACCTCCGGCCCGAGGAACATCGAAGGGGTAACAGGCGGATACCCCAGTTCCCGACTCAGATTGCGCCTGACCGCGCCGAAAGCAACCGGCGCCCCGGCGGTCACTCTGGTGCGGGCAGTGGTCAACAGCGCCGGCGTCAGCAATTCCAGATTTGGGCGGCACCGCGCGACCTCTGGTGGATGCAGCGCGCGCGACCGCCGTGTCGAGTCCCTGACACCGAGCGGCGCGCCTTATCCACCCTACCACGGAGCCGGTTTCGTAGGGTGGATAAGCGCAGCGCATCCACCATCGGCCTCGCTGCCGACACGCTGTTGGCGGCGGCCACCCAAATTTGGAACTGCTGCGCCGGCGTGCCGCGGCGCCGCTTCTGCCATACTAACGAATGGCGCATACCAGTATTGTCGGCGGGCGCCCTTGACCCTGGGGAGTCTGGACGGTGTTACGGCAGCTCGCATCGGCAGTCTTTGTCTGCTGGCTCCTCGGCCTCTCCGGCAGCGCGGCGGGAGTCCCGGCGGGGGCCGGGGGGACGGGCGCGACCGACGCCTACGCCGAGGTCGGCGGCGCGGCGCCCGTCACCCTCGCCACGCCGGCCCCCCGGGTGGTGGTACTGGCCTCCTACCACCAGGGCGACGCCTGGACTGATCGGGTGGTCGCCGGCCTCCTGGCGGATCTGCAAGGCGCCGATCCGGCCCTGGTGCCGGCACTCGAATACCTGGACACCAAGCGCTTTCCCGACCCCGAACACCTGACCTTGCTGCGGGAGACCCTGGCGCGCAAGTACCGGGACCGGCCCGTGGACCTGGTCATCGCCCTCGACAATCCGGCACTCGATCTGCTGCGCGCCCACCCGCGCGACCTGTTTCCGGAGGTCCCCGTGGTCTTCGCCGGGATCAACGGCTTTCGGCCGGAGCTGCTCCGCGAGCGGCCCGCCACGACCGGGGTCGCCGAGGTCGAGGACATCGCCGGGACCCTGGACCTGGCGCTGCGCCTGCACCCGGGCACCCGGCGGGTGCTGGTGGTCCACGACGACACCGCCTCCGGGCGCGCGGTGCGGCGCGATATGGAGGCGATCCTGCCGGGCCTGGGTGAGCGGGTGGCCGTCGACTTCGCCCCCGAGGTCCCCTTTGCGGACCTGGAGCGGCAACTCGCCGCCCTGCCCCCGGACAGCCTGGTGCTGGTGCTGACCTATGTAACCGACGCGGCGGGCCGGGTCTTTTCCCGCGACGAAGGCACCCGCCTGATCAGCGCCGCGAGCCCGGTCCCGGTCTATGCGATGCACGGGACCCGCCTGGGCCACGGCATCGTCGGCGGCCTGCTGCTCGACGGCCGGGAGCACGGGGCCCAGGCCGGCGCGCTGGCGCGGCGGGTGCTGGCCGGGGAGGACCCGGCGCGGATCCCGGTAGAACCCAGCCGCTCCTATCCGGAGTTCGACGACCGACAACTGCGCCGCTTCCGGATTGCGGAGACCGCCCTGCCCCCGGACAGTCGCATCATCCACCGCCCGGAGAGCTTCTATCGCCAGTATCGGGACCTGGTCCGGGGTGCGCTCCTGCTGTTCGGGGTCCTGTCGTTGGCCGTCGTGCTGTTGAGCCTCGCGGTGCTGCGCGCCCGGCGCGCCGAGGCGGCGACCCACGCCGGCGAGGAGCGCTATCGCACCCTGTTCGAGACCATGGCCCAGGGGGTGGTCTACCAGGACCCCGCGGGCCTGATCATCAGGGCCAATCCGGCCGCCCTGCGCATCCTTGGACTGACCCTGGAGCAGTTGCAGGGGCGCACCTCGATCGATCCACGCTGGCACACGATCCATGAGGACGGCTCGCCGTTTCCGGGTGATCAGCACCCGGCCATGACCGCCCTGCGCACCGGGCGCGAGGTCCCGGGCACCCTGATGGGCGTCTTCAACCCCGCGCGGGAGGCCGTCCGCTGGCTGATCGTACACGCCGTGCCGCAGTTCCAGCCGGGGGCGCCGCGCCCCTTCCAGGTCATCGCGACCTTCGACGACATCACGGACCTGCGGGCGGCGGAGGCGGCCTTGCGCCGGGCCGAGGAGCGGCTCGACCTGGCCGTGCAGGGGGCCGATCTGGGTCTCTACGACGCGGACCTGTGCACCGGAGCGGTGCGCGTCAACGAGAGCTACGAACGGATCATGGGCTACGCGCCAGGCGAATTCCAGGCGACGGTGCAGGGCTGGTGGGAGAACATGCACCCGGCGGATCGCCCGCGGGTGGAGCGGCTCACCGCGCAGTCCCGGCGGCCCGGCGGGGTATTCGAGGCGGAATATCGGGTGCGCCACCGCGACGGGCGCTGGGTCTGGGTGCTCGACCGCGGCCGGGGCTTCGACCGGGATGCGCAAGGCTTACCCCGGCGCGGGGCCGGCACCCGGCTCGACATCACCGCGCGCAAGGAGTCGGAGGAGCGGATCACGCGCCTCTCGCGGCTCTATCAGACCTTGAGCGACACCAACCAGGCGATCGTGCGGACCACGGACGAGGCCGAACTGTTCCGCCAGGTGTGCGACATCGCCCTGCGCCTGACGGGCTTCGCGCTGGTGTGGATCGGGCTCGCCGACCGGGGGCAGAACCGCGTGCTCCCGGTGGCCGCGGCGGGCGCGGCGGCGCCGTCGCTGCGCGCGCAGCAGATCACCCTGGACCCGCCCCCGCCGCCGGGGACCACCCTGGCCGCGGCCGTCCTCGCGGATGGCCAGGCCTTAGTGCGCAACGACTGGGGGGCGGAGCCGGGACCGGGGGGTGACGGCGACGGTCGCGGGCTGGACGGCCTGGGCGCGGTCGCCTGCCTGCCCCTGCACCGCGGCGGGCAGCCGGTCGGCGTGCTGGAGGTCGGGGCGGCGACGCCGGGCTATTTCGACGCCGAGGTCATGACCTTGCTCCAGGAGATGGCCCAGGACCTTTCTTATGCCATGGACAATCTGGAGCGCACGCGGGCGCTGGCCGAGTCGCAGGCGCAATACCGCCGGATGGTGGAGACCGCCAGCGAAGGGATCTGCTCCGTGGATGCCGGGAACCGGATCACCTTCGCCAACCGCCGCATGGCCGAGATGCTGGGCTACGCGCCCGAGGATCTACTGAGACAGCCGGTGAAATCCTTCCTGTTCCCGGAGGATCTCGCGGCCCATGAGGCGCAGATGCAGGGCCGCATGCGCGGTGAATCGGCCCAATACGAGCGCCGCTTCCGGCGCCGCGACGGCAGCACCCTCTGGACCATCGTCGCCGGTGCCCCGGTCATGGACGCGGCTGGCCAATTCAGCGGCAGCTTCGGCATGTTCACCGATATCACCGAGGAGCGCGCCGCCCGGCACGCCCTGGAGCAGTACCGGGCCGGGCTGGAGGAAACCGTCGCCGCCCGCACCGCGGCCCTGGCGGCGACGGAGGAGGAACTGCGCCTGATCCTCGCGTCCAGCGCGAGCGGGCTCTGCGGCCTGCACCCGGACGGCACCATCAGCTTCGCCAATCCGGCCGCCTGCCACCTGCTCGGCCACCCGGCGGAGCGCCTGGTGGGCGCCGGGTTCCATGCCCTGGTCCATCGCGCCCGAACGGACGGCAGCCCCTACCCGGCGGCGGAGTGCCCGATGGAGACCACCCTGCGCGAGGGCCGCCCCGTGACGGTGGACAACGAGGTCTTCTGGTGCGCGGACGGGCAGGCCGTGCCGGTGATCTATTCCGCCCACCCGATGCTGCGCAACGGCGCCATCGTCGGCGCCGTGGTGAGCTTTCTCGACTTGAGCGAGCGGCGCCGCCTGGAGGAGCGGCTGCGTCGGCTGGCCGTCGCGGTGGAGGCGATCGCGGGGGTTCGGGACCTGGCCGGGTTGGCCGCCATCGTGTGCGCCGCGGCGCGCCGGCTCACCGGCGCCGATGGGGCGACCCTGGTACTGCGCGACGGGGAGAGCTGCGAATACGTGGGCGAGGACGCGGTCGGCCCCCTGTGGCAGGGCCGCCGCTTCCCCCTCGACGCCAGTGCCGCCGGCTGGGTGATTCGCCATGCCGCGCCACTGAACCTGACGGACATCTCCGGGGACCAGCGGGTGCCGCCGGACCTGTATCAGGGGACCTTCGTCCGGGGGCTCTGCGTGGTGCCCATCGGGCGCACCCAGCCGCTGGGGGCCATCGGCTGCTACTGGTCACAACCCCAGGACAGCGACGACGGGGCAGTGGACCTGGCGCAGGCCCTGGCGGACGCGGCCGCGGTCGGGCTCGCCAACCTGGATCTCATCGGCCGGCTCACCGAGGCGCGCGCCGTCGCCGAGCGCCTGGCCCAGGTCAAGAGCCTCTTTCTGGCCAACATGAGCCACGAGATCCGCACCCCGATGAACGCCATCCTGGGGCTCGCCCACCTGCTGCAACGCGGCACCCGGGACCCGGACCAGCAGGACAAGCTCACCAAGATCAGCTCCGCGGCCAATCACCTGCTCACCATCCTCAACGATATTCTGGACTTCTCCAAAATCGAGGCGGGCAAACTGGAACTGGAGGAGCGCGGGTTCGACCTGGCGACGGTGCTGGAGCGCGCCTGCGGCCTGGTGGCGGACGCGGCGCGCGCCAAGGGCCTGGCGTTGCAGTTGCACCTGGACCCCGCGCTGCGCGCCGCCCCGTGGCGGTGCGGGGACCCCACCCGTCTCACCCAACTGCTGCTCAATTATCTGGTCAATGCGGTCAAGTTCACCGAGCGGGGGGACGTCACCCTGACCGTCGGCCCCGACCCCGCGGACCCGGACGGCGGCCTGTTGCGCTTTTGCGTACGCGACACCGGGATCGGCATCGACCCGGCGGACCAGGGGCGTCTGTTCGACGCCTTCGAGCAGCTTGACGCCTCCACGACCCGTCGCCATGGCGGCACCGGGCTCGGACTCGCCATCAACCGGCGCCTGGCCGAACTCATGGGCGGCAGCACCGGGGTGCTAAGCCTGCCCGGCGCGGGCAGTACCTTCTGGTTTACCGCCCGCCTGGGTCGGGGTCCGGAGGCGGCGGACGCGCTCGGCCCGGCGCCCGCGCAAGCGCAAGCGGAAGCGGACGACACCGACGCGGCAGAACTGGCCCTGCGCCGCGAACACCACGGCCGGCGCATCCTGCTCGCCGAGGACAACCCGATCAACCAGGAGGTCGCACTCGAACTGCTGCGCGGGGCCGGACTCCTGGCGGACCTGGCGGCGGACGGGGCCCAGGCCGTCGCACTGGCGCGCGCACAGCGCTACGACCTGATCCTCATGGACATGCAGATGCCGGTGCTCGACGGCCTGGAGGCGACCATGGCCATCCGCGCCCTCCCCGGCTACGCCGCGACCCCGATCCTGGCCCTGACCGCCAACGCCTTCGGCGAGGACCGGGCCCGCTGCCTGAGCGCGGGGATGGACGACCACGTGGGCAAACCGGTCGAGCCCGCCGTGCTGTTTGCCGCCCTGCTGCGGTGGCTGCCAGGCGGGGCTGCCGTGCCGGCCCCGGGAGCGGACGACGGAACCCAGGCCCCGTTGGGGGCGGACGGCGAGCACGCGGCGGCGACCGGCACGGCGCTGGTCGGCAAGGCGGTGGCCGACGGCGAGGTCCTGGACCGCCTCGCCGCCATCCCCGGCCTGGACACCGCACTGGCCTTGCGTCACCTGGGGGGGCGTGCGGACCGCCTTGGGCGCCTGCTGCGGGTCTTTGCGGACCACAACAGCGAGGCCCCCGCCCGCCTGCGGGAGCGCCTGGCGGCGGGCGACAGCGCCGAGGCCCAGCGCCTCGCCCACGGCCTGAAGGGCGCCGCCGCCACCCTGGGCGCCACCGCGGTCCAGACCCGTGCCCGGGAATTGGAACAGGCCCTGCACGACGGCGGTCCACCGGCCGAACTCGAACCTCGCATCGACCGCCTGGAGGAGACACTGGCCGACCTGCTCACCGCGCTGGACGCGCTCCGCGGCGGCGCCCCCGGACCCTGACCAGGCACCGGTGCGCAGCACCCGCCAGCACCCGCCCGCACCGCGGCCCCCCACCGGCGACTCATCGAGAGGCATCACATCTGTGAACGAACCGGCCGAGCGCACCATTGCGACCCCACCAACGGGCAGCGACCCCACGCACCCGTCCACCGTCCTGATCGTGGACGACCTGCCGGATAATCTGACCATCCTGGGCGACATCCTCTTGCCCTATTACCGGGTGCTGGTCGCCTCCACCGGACCCCGCGCCCTGCAGCTTGCCGCGGCGCAGCCGCAACCGGACCTCATCCTGCTGGATGTGATGATGCCCGGGATGGACGGCTACCAGGTGTTGGCCAGGCTCCAGGCGGAGCGCGCTACCCGCGACATCCCGGTGGTCTTCGTCACCGCCATGAACGGGGTCGAAGACGAGGAGCATGGCCTGGAACTGGGCGCGGCGGACTACCTGGCCAAACCCCTGCGACCGCGTATCGTGCTCGCCCGCGTCCACACCCAGCTCGCACTCAAGCGCGCCGGTGATCTGCTGCGCGACCGCAACGCAAGTCTGGAGGCAGAGGTCGAGCGGCGCCTGGGGGAGAACCAGTTGATCCAGGACGTGAGCATCCACGCACTGGCGCGGCTGGCGGAGATCCGCGACAACGAGACCGGCAACCACCTGCGCCGCACCCAGGGCTATGTGCACACCCTGGCCCGGCGGCTGCGGGGGGACCCGCGCTTCGCCGGCGCGCTCAGCGAGCGGACCGTCGAGCTGCTCGCCAAGTCCGCGCTCCTGCATGATATCGGCAAGGTCGGTATCCCCGACGAGATCCTGCGCAAACCCGGGCCCCTGACCCCGCGCGAGTGGGAGATCATGAAGACCCACGCCAAGCTCGGCAGCGATGCCATCGAGCAGGCCGAGCGCGACGCCCTGCGACCGGTCGATTTCCTGACGCTGGCCAAGGACATCGCCCACTATCACCACGAGAAATGGGACGGCAGCGGCTACCCGGAGGGGCTGGCGGGCGAGGCGATTCCGCTCGCCGCCCGGCTCATGGCCCTGGCCGACGTCTTCGACGCCCTGATCAGCCGCCGGGTCTATAAAGAACCCATCACGCTGGCCGCCGCCCGCGAGGTCATCCGCGAGGGCAGCGGCCGGCACTTCGACCCGCACCTGGTCGCGGCCTTCCTGGACGACTTCGACGCGTTCGCGGTGATCGCCAACCGTTACCGCGACGGCTAGCGGTCCGGATAACCCCAGAAAGTGCAAACGAGGTCACCCCCATGCAGAGCAACCCGTCCGCAGCGCCTCCAGCCCCCGGCAACGGCCCCAGGCGCGCACGCTACATCCGCCGCGTCACCCTGGGCTATGCCGTCTTCGCGACCCTGTGGATCCTCCTCACCGACCCCTTGCCGGCGGCCCTGACGGACCCGACCGAACTCACCGGGCTGTCCGCGGCCAAGGGCCTCGCCTTCGTGTTCCTGACCGCCGCGCTCCTGTACCTGGCGTTGGGGGCCGTACCGGCCGCGACGCCGGACCCGGGGGCGACCCAAGCGGTGCGGGCCGGGGCCGACCAGCGACCGACCTGGGCGCGGTGGCCCGCCTACCTCTTGCGTCGCCGTACGCGGGCGAGCCGGCGCGCCCTCGCGGACCAGCTCGGTACCCTGCACCTGTTGGCCGCCGTCGCCGACGGGACCAGCGACGCCATCTTCGCCAAGGACCGCGCCGGGCGCTACATCCTGGTCAACCCGGAGGCGGAACGCTTTCTGGGACGGCCGGCGGCGCAGGTGTTGGGGCACGACGACCGCACCCTCTTCCCTCCCCGGCAGGCGGACCGCATCGAGGAGGAGGACCGCGCGGTGATGGCGCACAACCGCAGCCAAAATCACCGCACTGAGCTGACCCTGGCGGACGGTCTGCGCACCTACCTGTGCCTCAAGGGACCCCTGCGCGACTCCGGCGGTCGGGTCATCGGGACCTTCGGCATCGCCCGGGACATCACCGAGAATCGTCGACTGGCGCAGGACCTGGCCCGCCACCGGGAGCACCTGGAGGAACTGGTGGAGAGCCGCACCGCCCAGTTGGCGGCGGCCAAGCTCCAGGCCGAGTCCGCGAACCGGGCCAAAAGCGCCTTCCTGGCCAACATGAGCCACGAGATCCGCACCCCCATGAACGCCATCCTGGGGCTCAGCCACCTGCTCGGGCGGGACCTGCGCGACCCGGTGCAGCAGGAACGCCTGGTCAAGATCGGCGCGGCCGCCAATCACCTGCTCGCCATCATCAACGACATCCTGGATATCTCCAAGATCGAGGCCGGCAAGCTCACGCTCGAAGCGGTGCGCTTTTCCCCGGCGGCGCTCTTCGACCAGGTCCGCTCCCTGATCAGCGATGCGCTCGAGGCCAAGGGACTCGCCTACCGGGCCGCGGTCGACACCCTGCCCCCGCTGCTGTGCGGCGACGTGACCCGGCTGCGCCAAGCCCTGCTCAACTACCTGACCAACGCTATCAAATTCACCGAGCGGGGTGAAATCGCCCTGCGCGCCACGGTCGTCGCGGCGTCGCCGACCGACCTGCTCGCCCGCTTCGAGGTGTCGGACACCGGCGTCGGCATCGCCCCGGACCAGTCGGACCAGCTGTTCGCTGCCTTCACGCAAGCGGACAGTTCCACCACCAGACGCTACGGCGGCACCGGCCTGGGGCTCACCATCACGCGCCGCCTGGTCGAACTCATGGGCGGCGAGACCGGGGTGACCAGTGTCCCGGGTACGGGCAGCACCTTCTGGTTCACCGTGCGCCTGGGCCAGGACACCCCGGCTGCCCTGCCGGGCGCCCCCGCAGCGGCGGACACCGGCGCCTTAGCAGTCCTGGAGCGTCGGCACCGCGGGGCCCGGCTGCTGCTGACGGAAGACAACCCGATCAACCGTGAGGTCGCGTGCGACCTGTTGCACCAGGCCGGAATGCAGGTCGATGTGGCGGAGGACGGACTGCAAGCCCTGACGCTCGCCCAGCGCGTTGCCTACGCCCTGATCCTGATGGATATTCAGATGCCGGTCATGGACGGGCTGGACGCGACCCGGGCCATCCGTCGGCTGCCCGGTTATCGGGAGACCCCGATCATCGCCATTACCGCCAATGCCTTCGACGAGGACCGGGAGACCTGCCTGGCGGCCGGGATGAACGATCACCTCGCCAAGCCGGTGGACCCGGAGCGGCTCTACGCGCTGCTGCTTCAGTGGCTGCCGAGCGGGGTCGGCGTACCGCCCGCGCCGGCCCGCAGCCGGAACCGGGCGCCCGCACCGGATGAAGATCAGAGCGGCAGCGCCGGTCCCGGTGGGCCCTGCGGCGCGGCGGCGATCCTCGCTACGCGCGACCAGGACGCGGGTACCGTCGCGTCCACCGCCCTCAACGGCGGCTTACCCACGCCGGACGTGGCTGGACCCGCAGAGCCGGACGCCGGGCGCGCCCTGTTGGACCAGATCGAACGCCTCCTGAGCCAGGGCGATCTTGCGGTCAGGGAGACCCTGCGCCGCGAGCGGGCCGGGCTCGTGGGGCTCTTGGGTGAACACGCACACACGTTGAAGGAGGAAGTCGCCGCATTCGACTTCGAGGGAGCGCTTCTGACCCTGCGGGCGGCACGCGGCCGGCGCGGGACGTGGTAGCGTCGTCGTGATAGTGTTTCCACGTCCGACCATCGCGAAGACGCCCCCGGGGTTTCCACGAAGGCGAGCTTTGGGTGTTTATCTTGGATGTCCCAGACCGGCATCGGCGCGTACTCGATATCACCGCTGTCTTTTTCGAGAGCGACAGCGCCTTGATTCCCTTGCAGCGATGCACTGATCAAGATCGCAATGTGGACCTTGGGATGGCGGCGGTGGCCTTGATCATAATCCCGGCCAGCGGCGTGCGTAGTCAGGGCTTCCAGCCCTGACGGTGTCAGGCCAAGATGGCCTGACTACGCACCCGGCGAGCCCAAGCGGCCGGAATCTTGATCAAGGCCGCGGCGGTGGTGGAGCAGATCGCCCGCGGCGCCCGCGACCAGATCGGCGATGCCGGTGCCACGACGCTCGCCGCGGAATTGATCGGCACCTCAACGGGGGGTACCCTGCCTGAAGAATTCCTCACGCGTTGGTGCCACGAGGCCCCCTTGCCGACGGTGCTGCTGCTCGATGAGGTCGACGCCCTGGTCGGCGATACGCTGATCTCACTCCTGCGGCAATTGCGCGCCGGCGATCCCAAGCGGCCGACGCGCTTCCCGCAGACCGCCATTCTGTGCGGGGTGCAAGACTTGCAGGACTACCGGATTCATTCGAGTGGAAGCGCGGCGGCCATCACCGGCGGCAGCGCCTTCAACATCAAGGCCAAGTCGCTGCGACTGGGCGATTTCAGCCAAACCGAGACCGCCGCCCTGCTGACGGAGCACACGCTGGTGCGGCGCGGTCCCAACGGTCCACAGATTGCCAATCCGATCTATCGGGAGGTTATCCCGCGGGAGCTGACCCAGATTGCCCGATCGAATCTGGAGGTGCAGCGCGCGGTCATTGAGTTGAAGGTACTACATAAGGCCCTGTCGGCGACCCTCGCCGAGGGCCTGGCCCAGACCGCGGACTACGCCGACCGCTGCGGTGCGCAGGAGGCGCACGTGCTGATCTTCGATCGGACCCCGGGGCGGACCTGGGACGAGAAGATCTGGCGGCGAACGCAGGGACAGGACGGCAGGTCCATCACCGTCTGGGGCCTGTGAGCACAACAAGAGCAGCCGAGGAACGATTCACGAATGAGTTAACCAAGTCCATGAGCACAGGCTCGTCGCCTCGTTGTCGTTGTCGTTGTCGTTGTCGTAATCGAGTTTATCGTAGCGAACCCGGATTCTCTCGCACGCCAAATTGCATCGCTTCTCCGATTACGACAACGACAACGACAACGACAACGAAAAGTGCGGAACCTGACCGAGAAATCTATGCCGATCACGCACGACGCCCCGGCGTCATCCCGTGCCCTTAGCCTCCTCCCGCCCGGCGGGGAGACGGGCGTTATCGAGAGCCTGCGCCAGGCGGTGACTCTCGGACGGCTGCGGGCGCTGGATCTGCACTTCGCCCGCCAACTGGGTGCGGTGGCCGGTGCGGCGACCGGGCCGCGCCTGCTGGCCGCGGCCTTGGCGAGCCGGCAGGTGGGCGAAGGGGACCTGTGCCTGGACCTGCCGGGGCTGGCCGGGCGCGCGCCCTTCCCGGAATTGCCGCAGACTCAGGCCCCGCCGCTCGCCGCCTGGCGGGCGGAACTCCTGGCTTGGCCGGCGGTGCAGAGCGCCGCGCAGGCGCTGGCGGGCGCCGCGCCCTCGCCCCTGATCCTGGACGCCGCGGACCGGCTCTATCTGGGGCGCTACTGGCACTTCGAGCGGGGGGTGTCGCTGGCCATCGGGGCGCGCGCCGGGGGCTGGGCGACGGGGGTCGATCGCGCGCGCCTGGCGGCGGGGCTCGCACGCCTGTTCCCGACCCCGGCGGACGGCACTATCGACTGGCAGCGGGTGGCAGCGGCCATGGCCGTGCTGCGCCCCCTGTGTGTGATCTCCGGTGGACCCGGGACGGGCAAGACCCGCACCGTCACCGCGTGTCTGGCGCTCCTGATCGAGCAGGCCCGGGCGCGCGGCGAGACCCCGCGGATCGGGCTCGCGGCACCCACCGGCAAGGCGGCGACGCGCCTCACGGAGTCGATCCGCCAGGCCAAGGCGGCGCTGCTCGGCACCGGGGCCCTGGACGGCGCGACCGCGGCGGCCATCCCGGAAGCGGCCCTGACCCTGCACCGGCTGCTCGGCACCAGGCCCGGGCGGGTCGCCCCGCGCCACGGCGCGGACGATCCGCTGCACCTGGACCTGCTGGTGGTGGACGAGGCGTCCATGCTGGACCTGCCGCTGGCCGCCCGGCTGCTGGCCGCGCTGCCGACGGCCTGCCGCCTGATCCTGCTGGGGGACCGGGAGCAACTCGCCTCGGTCCAGGCCGGGGCGGTGCTGGCCGATCTGTGCGGGCGCCGACGTGAGCCCCGCTGGTCTCCGGCACTGGCCGCGGCCCTGGTCGAGGTCGGCGCCGTGCCGGCGGGCGCGGGGGCCGTCGCCGCCGGTGCGCCGGCCGGGGCCCAGTCTGGCACCCCGGCGCTGGGCGACTCGATCGCGCTGTTGCGCCGCAGCTACCGCTTCCTGCCCGGCAGCGGGATCCACGCCGTCGCCGCCGCCATCCAGCGGGGCGATGGCCGCGCCCTGGTCGCGGCCTGCGCCGGCGGCCAGACCGACGCCCGGCGCCTGGACCTGGACGACGCCGGGCTCGCGGCCTTCATCGGCGGCTTCGTGGTGCCGAGGCACCGCCTGGTGATGGCGGCGGCAGACCCGGCCGCGGCCCTGGCCGAACTCGGCCGCTACCGGGTCCTGTGCGCCGTACACGATGGACCGGCGGGCCTGCTGGCGCTCAACCGGATCGCCGAGCGGGCACTGGCCGCCGCCGGGGTGATCCGGCCCGCGGGCGGGCGCTACGCCGGCCGGCCGCTGCTGGTAACCGCCAACGACTACGACCTGCGGCTCTACAACGGCGATGTGGGGATCCTGCTGCCGGACCCCGGGGCCGGGGGCGAGCTGCGCGCCTGGTTCGAGACCGCGGAGGGTCTGCGGCGGCTCTCACCCCATCGCCTGCCCGCGGTCCAAACGCTCTATGCGATGACGGTGCACAAGAGCCAGGGGTCCGAGTTCGATGAGGTGGTGCTGGTCCTGCCGGCGCATGACAGCCGGGTGCTGACGCGCGAATTGATCTATACGGGGGTGACGCGCGCACGCCGCCAGGTGACCCTGGTGGCCGGGGCGCAACGCCTGGCAGCGGGGGTGCAACGGCAGGTGCAGCGCTCCTCCGGGCTCTATGACGCGCTGTGGCCGGCGACGGACTGAAAAGGCGGACTGAGACCGGGTTTGTAGGTCGGCCTTCAGGCCGACCGCGGCGCCCCCGGTCGGCCTGAAGGCCGACCTACAGCGGGGCGCCAACCGCCGCCCGGGTGGGCGGAGTCATGATCAAGGCCGGCCGGACGCCCCGGGAGGCATCCGGCCCGGCGCGGGACTACTCCTTCGCGCTCATCCCTTCCACCGTCACCTCGACCCGGCGGTTGGGCCCGTAGCACGCGATCAGGGCCTCGCGGGACTTGGCGGCGGCGCAGTCGGCCGGGGTGACCTTGAGCTGGGTCTTGCCGTAGCCTTGGGCCGTGATGCGGTCACCGGGGACGCCATCGCTGACCAGTTGCTCACGCACGGTGTTGGCGCGGCGGTCCGACAGGGCCAGGTTGAACTCCTCCGAGCCGATCGGATCCGTATGACCGGCGACCCGGACGCCGTCGTAATTGGCCTGGCCCAGGTCACGCGAGAAGTTGTTGATGGTGGTCACGCCGGTCGGCGAGAGGTCCGAGCGGTTGAAGGCGAACAGGGTGTCCGCGGACAGCTCGTAGGTGCGGGTCACCTTGGGGGCGGCGCGCGAACCCAACGGGATCACCACCCCGGCGGTCACGATCGCGTCGCCGAGGGTGCGGGTGTTGTCCACACGGTTCGTGATGTCGCTGTAGGTGTAGTCGGAATCGAGCCGGTAGCGGGCATCCATCCGGAAGGAGATCCAGTCGCTGATCGGGACCACGAAGCCGGCCCCGACCTCGGCCATGAAGCTCCACTGGCCGTTGGAAAGGCAAAACCCGCGGGCACACAACTCGACATCGTCGTGGATGGCGCCAATGCCGAGCAGGAGGAAGGGCTGGACTTTGCCGCGGCTGAAGAAGAAGAGCGCGTCCACGCCGATATCGCCGATTTGGTTCGTACCGTCGACCTTCACCAGCTGATCGTTCACGTCGTATGCGTACCAGTCGTTGGACAGGTCGGTGTAGGTCGCCCGCAACTCCAGGTTGAACCACTTGCTCAGCGGTTTGCCGACGGCCAGACCGCCGCCCCAGTTGTTGTTCATCTCGCGGTCGTTGTCGGCCCAGGTGTACATGGCGAAGGGCGCGACGTACCAGCGGTTGTCGAAGCCCGGCCCCGTGGCCTGGTACTCGGTCTGGGCGAGCGCGGCCAAGGGCGCAGCGAGGACGAGCGCGGATAGCGTACTGATCGAGAAAGCTTTCATGGAAACATACCCCCAATGTCGGGATCGGAAAAACACGATTGAGGCGACGGCTCTGGACCGCTGCCCCGGGGCGCGGCCAAGCGTCCAGTGCAAAAATAGCACATGTGTCGTAATTGCACCGAGCAATTTATTTGCGGCCCCGTCCGAGCCGGTTTCGGCACACCGCACGCCGCCCCTGTGGTAAGTACGCCCGGGTCGTACAGGACGGCGCGGGGACCGCGGGAACGCCCCGGGCCCAGCCGCCCGCCCCGGCCTTGGAAAGTACCCGAGAAGTTGCAGGTAAGGCTATAATAGAGGCCAAATTTTCGGGGGTGACCATGGCTCAGGCAACACGCAGCGGACAGTTGACTTTCAGCGATTATGTGGAGCGGGCGCTCCGCGAGGGGGCCATGTGGGCACTGATGTGCGTGGCGCTCTATCTGGTGCTGTCGCTCGCGAGCTACAGCCCGCAGGATGCCGGCTGGTCCTATGTCGGCGAGACCGAGCAGGTGCGCAACGCGGGGGGGCGCACCGGGGCCTGGTTCGCCGATGTCGGCCTCTATCTCTTCGGCTATTTCGCCTACCTGCTGCCCCTGATGGTCGCCTTCAGCGCCTGGGTCGTCTTTCGCGGGGGCGCGGAGGACGCGCGGCCCCGCACCTGGCTGCTGGCACTGCGCTGGATCGGCTTTCTGCTCACCCTGACCGCGGGCTGCGGCTACGCCGCCATGCACTTTACGGCCCTGGGCGCGGATCTGGCCAACGGCCCTGGGGGCGGTCTGGGGCAGGCGGTCAGCGGCCTGATGCTGGAGCGCTTCGGCGTCGGGACCGAGGTGTTGCTGGGCGGCGTCCTGCTGGTGGGGTTCACCCTGTTCTCAGGCATCTCCTGGCTCGCGCTGCTGTATTGGCTGGGTGACGCCCTGTTGCAGGCTGCGCGCGGTCTCGGGGCCTGGCTCGCCGGCACCCTTAAGTCCCTGGGGCGGTCACTGCGGCACCGCCGGGACGCCGCGGCGGGCAGCGAACTGCCCGCCGACCTCAAACTGATCGACCCCGCCGACCTGGCGCTGGAGCGCGCCGCCGCGCAGGCGCGGGAGGACTGGCAGGGGCCCGAGCGGGCCGCCCTGCCCTTCGGTCTCACGGCGCCGCTCGGCGCTCCCGAGGCCCGGCGCGACCCGGACTCCGAGCGCGTCGACGACCCGGCACCGCCGTCTGCCCCCTTGGAGGCCGAGCACGTCCTGACCCTCTCCGATCTGATGAAGCACCAGCGGCCGGTCCCCAAGGACGCGCCGCGCGTCCCGACGCAGCGTCGCCCCCCGGCGAACCCGCCGCCCGCCCCGGCCCCGGCAGCCCCGGCGCCCGTGGTCCGCCCCGCTCCCGCGGCCCCCGCAATGGACCCTCTGGACGAGGCGGAAATGACGCCCCTGGCGCCCCTCGCGGGCGCGCCGGCCGGGGAGGAGGCGGTACTGAGCCGCCCGCCGCTCGCCCTCCTGGACCCGGCGCGCGCGACCGGCAAGGGCTACTCGGACGCCCAGATCGAGGACCTGTCGCGCCTGGTAGAGGTGAAGCTCAAGGACTTCGGCGTGGTGGCCGAGGTGGTCGCGGCCTATCCCGGGCCGGTGGTGACGCTCTTTGAGCTGCAACTGGCCCCCGGCACCAAGTCCAGCAAGATCACCGGGCTATCCAAGGACCTGGCCCGCGCCCTGTCCAAGATCAGCGTGCGCGTGGTGGAGGTGATTCCGGGCAAATCCGTAATCGGTATCGAGATCCCCAACGAGGAGCGCGAGACCGTGTTCCTGAGCGAGATCCTGGGCTCAGCCGCCTACCAGGACGCCAAATCGCCGCTGAGCCTGGCGCTCGGCAGCAACATCTCGGGTGAGCCGGTGGTGGTCGATCTGGCGAAGATGCCCCATGCCCTGATCGCCGGCACCACCGGCTCCGGCAAATCGGTGGCCATCAACGCCATGATCTTAAGCCTCCTCTACAAGGACGGCCCCCGGGACGTGCGCCTGATCATGGTCGACCCCAAGATGCTGGAACTCTCCATCTACGAGGGCATCCCGCACCTGCTGACCCCGGTGGTGACGGACATGAAGGAGGCGGCCAATGCCCTGCGCTGGTGCGTGGGCGAGATGGAGCGCCGTTACCGGCTGATGGCCGCGCTCGGGGTGCGCAACATCGGCGGCTACAACCGCAAGGTCGCCGAGGCCGAGGCCGCCGGGGCGCCGCTGCGCGACCCGCTGCTGGCCGCGGAGTTCGCCGCCGAGCCGGGGTTCGAGGTCCCGACCATCGGCCACCTGCCTTACATCGTGGTCATCATCGACGAGCTGGCGGACATGATGATGGTGGTCGGCAAGAAGGTGGAAGAGCTGATCGCTCGCCTGGCCCAGAAGGCGCGCGCCTCCGGCATCCATCTGATGCTGGCGACACAGCGGCCCTCGGTGGACGTGCTGACCGGGCTCATCAAGGCCAACATCCCCACCCGTATCTCCTTCCAGGTGAGTTCGCGCATCGACTCGCGCACGGTCCTCGACCAGATGGGCGCCGAGACCCTGCTCGGCCACGGCGACATGCTCTATCTGCCTCCCGGCGGCAACATCCCGCAGCGGGTGCACGGGGCCTTCGTGGACGACCACGAGGTCCACAATGTAGTGAACTTCCTCAAGGCCCAGGGCGGCCCGGACTATCTGGAGGACGTCCTGCGCGAGCCCCAGGAGTCCCTGCCGGGGATCGACCCGGAGCCGCGCGGCGACGTGGAGGACAGCGACCCGCTGTTCGACGAGGCGGTACAGATCGTTGTGGAAGGCCGCCGCGCCTCCATCTCCGGGGTACAGCGTCGACTCAAGATCGGTTACAACCGGGCCGCGCGCATGATCGAAGAGATGGAGCGCATCGGCATCGTCGGCCCCGCGGAGACCAACGGCAACCGCGAGGTGCTGGCACCCCCACCCCGCGAGGAATGATCCCCATGTCCCAGACCCACCCCGGCGCCGCGTCTGCACGCGGGCGCCGACGCCCCGCCATCCTCCTGCTCGCCGCTCTGCTGGGCCTCACGCTCGGCCCCGCGAGCGCCGCAGCGGACGGCAGGGCGCGCCTGGACGCCTTCCTGAAGGGCCTGACCAGCCTCCAGTCCAGCTTCGAGCAGGTCACCTTCAGCGCCGACCACACCCGCATGATGGAGGCGCGCGGCACCCTCTACCTGCAGCGCCCGGGGCGCTTCCGCTGGGAGTACGACACCCCGAACAAGCAGGTGATCGTCGCCGATGGCAAGCGCGTCTATCTCCACGACCTGGACCTCGACCAGGTCTCCCACCAGAGCGAGGAGAAGGCCCTGCGCGGCACCCCGGCCCTGCTGCTGGCCAGCGACACCCCCATTGACCGGGACTTCAGCACCCGCCCCATCGAGAGCACCGACGGGCGCGACTGGGTGGAACTGACCCCCAAGGCCAAGGACAGCGAGATCGTGCGGATCGAGCTGGGCTTCGGGGCGACCGGCCTGGAGAGCCTGATCATGGAGGACAGTTTCGGACAGCAGACCCGGCTCAACTTCGGCCGGACCAAACGCAACCCGATCCTGGATCTCAGCCTGTTCAAGATGGACGAGAAGGCCGGCGGCGACTTCCTGTCCTACGACTGATGGACCCCGCGACCAGCGCCGCGCCGCTCGCGGACCGCATGCGCCCCGCCGCGCTGGACGGGGTGGCCGGCCAGGGTCACCTGCTCGCCCCCGGCCAGCCGCTGCGTCAGGCGATCGAGAGCGGACGGCTGCACTCCATGGTCTTCTGGGGTCCGCCCGGGACCGGCAAGACCACCCTGGCGCGGCTGGTGGCGGCGCGCTCCGGGGCCCATTTCATCAATCTCTCCGCGGTGCTCGCCGGGGTCAAGGACATCCGCGAGGCGGTGGCGCAGGCCCAGGCGGTGCGCCGGGTCGAGGACCGCGGCACCGTGCTCTTCATCGATGAGGTACACCGCTTCAATAAGGGCCAGCAGGACGCCTTCCTGCCCCATGTCGAGGACGGCACCCTCACCTTCATCGGCGCCACCACCGAAAACCCCTCCTTCGAGTTGAACAATGCGCTGCTCTCCCGCGCCCGGGTCTATGTACTCAAACCCTTGAGCGTGGAGGAGATCACCGCCGTCCTGCGGCGCGCCATCGCGGACCCCGTGCATGGGCTCGGCGCCCGTGACCTGGCCCTCTCCGCCGAGGGCGCCCGGCTGCTGGCGCAGTCCGCCGACGGCGACGCCCGCCGCGCGCTCAACCTGCTGGAGCTGGCCGCGGATCTGAGCCCGGGCGGCGTGATCGGGGCCGAAACCGTAGCGGCGGTGATGGCGGGGCCCGTGCGCCGCTTCGACAAGGGCGGCGACATCTTTCACGACCAGATCTCGGCCCTGCACAAGTCCGTCCGCGGCTCGGCCCCGGACGCCGCCCTCTACTGGCTCGCGCGCATGATCGACGGCGGCTGCGACCCCCTCTACATCGCCCGCCGCCTGGTGCGGATGGCGACCGAGGACATCGGCAACGCCGACCCCCGCGCCCTGGCCCTGGCGGTGGACGCCTGGGACACCCAGCAGCGCCTGGGCTCACCCGAGGGCGAACTGGCCCTGGCCCAGGCGGCCGTCTACCTGGCCTGCGCCGCCAAGAGCAACGCCGTCTATCTCGCCTGGAACGCCGCCCTGGCCGATGCCAAGGCCTCCGGCTCCGCGGAGGTCCCGCTGCACCTGCGCAACGCCCCCACCCGCCTCATGAAGGAGCTTGGCCATGGAAAGGCCTACCGCTACGCCCATGACGAGCCCGGGGGCTACGCCGCCAATGAGCGCTATTTCCCCGAGTCCATGGGCGAGCGGCGCTATTACGAACCCACCGACCGGGGGCTGGAGATCCGCATCCGCGAGAAGCTGGAGCGGCTGCGTGCCTTGGATCAAGCGGCACGCGGTACTGGGAAATAGGCCCGGGGGCGTCATGACCCTAGAATCGGCAATTGCTCACGCAAAGACGCCAAGAACGCAAAGAAGAATAGAACTTTGCTGGCGATGATCCCGTCACCCGGTAGGTGAACCGTACGATAGAGATATCGCATTGAAAAACTTTGCGTCTTTGCGTCTTTGCGTGAAACAAATGCTCTTTCCAGGATGACCGACTACGACTCCCCGTGGAAGCTTGCCCTGAAGCGCTACTTCCCCGACTTCCTTGCTTTTTTCTTCCCCGCCGCCCACGCTGGGATCGACTGGAGCCAGGGCTACACGATGCTGGACAATGAGTTGCAGAGGCCCGTTGTAGAAGGCCGTCCGGGACGCGACCCTGGTGCGACGCTGGGCCGACTCCCTGGTTAGGGTCACCGCCCGGGATGGCAGGGAAGACTGGATCCTGGCCCATGTCGAGATCCAGGGTCAGAACCAGCCCGAGTTCCCCAAGCGGATGTTCGTTTACAACTACCGGATCTACGATGTCCACGATCGGCCGGTGGTGAGTCTGGCCGTGCTGGCGGAGCCCTTCTCCGACACCTTCGGCGAGTTCGCGTACGAGCGCTGGGGCTGCCGTATGGGTCTGCGCTACCCGGTCGTCAGCCTCGCCGCCTATCGGGAGGACCCGGCGGCCCTCGAGGCCTCGTCCAACCCCTTTGCGGTCATCACCCAGGCCCACCTCCAGGCCCAGGACACCGCCGGCTCAGAGACCGCACGTTACAGTGCCAAACTGGGCCTGATCCGCAGCCTGTACCGGCGTGGTTACCAGCGCACGGATATACTGGAACTGCTCCGGTTCATCGACTGGGTCCTGACGTTGCCGGACGAGCTGGAAGACCAGTTGCAGAACGAGATTCAAACCTTCGAGGAGGAAAAGCGTATGCAGTATCTTGCCCGCTTTGAGCGCGTCGCCCAACAAAAGGGGATCAGTCAGGGCCAAGCCCGAATGCTCACGCGTCTGCTTCAAGAACGCTTCGGACCCTTGCCGGAGCCACAGGCGGGGCTTGTTCAGGCAGCCACCCCTGAGGAACTGGAGACCTGGGCCCTGCGTCTGCTCGACGCCGCCAGCCTGGACGACGTATTCGGCCCCGCCCGCGGCCACTGAACCGGCAAGCGGGGACAGCCCACCGGGAGCGCCGCCCTGGGAGCGCCGCACCCCAGTGCGGCGAGTCTCGCTGAGCCCCCCCGGCCATGGGCACCACCCTCATCAGTTGGCTCGGCCGCACCGACCTGCGCGCCGTCACTGAGACCGCCCAGGTCGGCCTGGGCCCCATCGCCCAAGCCCTGCAAACCGGCCGCTTCGCCCGGCTGGACCTGCTTTGCGACTACAGCCCCGAGGAGGCCGCCCCCTATCTGGCCTGGCTCCAGACCCAGGCACCGACCCCCGTCACCCCCCATTACGTTACGCTGGACAGCCCCACCGACTTCGGCGCCATCTACCGCCACGCCCGCGCCGTCGTCGCGCAAACCAGCGCCGCCCAACCGCCGGGCGATGGACTCGCCTTCCATCTGAGCCCCGGCACCCCCGCCATGGCCGCCGTCTGGATCATCCTCGCCAAGACCCGCTTCCCCGCCGAGTTGATCGAGTCGTCTATCCAGCACGGCGTGCGCGTAGCCTCAGTCCCCTTCGACATCTCCGCCGACTTCCTCCCCGACCTGCTGGAGCGCCCCGACCGCACCCTGGAGCGCCTCACCCTCGGCCTGCC
>Ga0247840_10000976_pt1 | contig 57544 bp, 45 predicted proteins | sample LaCruzMarch2015__FD_192404 | JGI IMG/M metagenome (GOLD analysis project Ga0247840, IMG submission 192404) | Freshwater microbial communities from meromictic Lake La Cruz, Castile-La Mancha, Spain - LaCruzMarch2015_17m | ecosystem: Environmental > Aquatic > Freshwater > Lake | place: Spain... | reverse complement strand
TATCGTTTTTGCACAAAGAATTCCATGTGCCGTCAGGATGCCGGTGCCAATAATCGCGGCCGTCAAACCAGATGTCTTCAATGGCGCCGCCAACACGATCCGCTTCAAATTTATTGACAAAGGAACGGCCGAGAATTGCCGACCACGGAACGAAGGCCTGTCCGCCGGTGAAACATTGCATACCGGAATCGCGTACGATCGCCGCCGTCTCGTTGTCAGCCGAAGAATCCCAAAAGCGAACGCCGCGTCTGCCGATGTCAAAATCGCCGGCCCAACGACCGGGGAATTGCCGTTCCACTTCGTCGGCGATGGTTTCGATAGGGATAACAGGGCCCAGTTTGTTCCAGTCGTATTGATTGGATGACTCCACAGCCCAGTGCATCATGAAAGTGGCGGGAATCGTATTGGAAGATATTTTTTTCCAGCCGGTTCCGGCTTCGTAGTACTGGCAGGAGTTTTTAAGGGCGGGGGTGTCCAGCCCAACCATGATGTTAGGAAGCCCCAACTTTTTGCAAACATGCTGCATGAGTCGGATCGTCAGGTCGTTGCTATGGAGCAGGAACGGTTTTTCCAGCCGCCAAAGCAGCCGGACACCCCCGGAAATGGTTCGGCAAATGTACTGCGGATAAAACTCGTTACAGTGATCCAGTACGTGGTCGAAGGTGTGCTGGTCAATTTGAGCATCGTAGTCTGCAACGATCCAGTGCAGGCGTACGGCGGGGTTGCTTTTGGCGATGCGCATCCCGGAAATCAAACCCTCGAAGCCGGAATAGAAGCAATGATCCAGATCGGGAGCAGCCCACTCGGACTTGGGCGGGGCAATTGTTGTTGTTTCCCAGGGCTCGCATAGTTTGGCTTTGTTCGACGCAAGGTTTTTGATGGCATGTAGCATGATTTCCGACTCCTTAGGTTAGGTTGTTATTGGGGCTTCCTACCTAAAGGGAAAAATCAAACAGACGCACCGGAGCCAAAAACAGGTTATGAGTGAAAATCAGTCCGTCTTGTTGCTTATTAAGGAAATTGACAACGGAAACCCCCGTTTTCTATGCCAGATTAAGGGGGAAATAAAATGGACGCGTCAGCGCTGTGGGACAGACCACGCATTCAAATACTTATAGCTTGTTGGCTATGAAGTGATTAACGAAAACGTCGCTGTGACGTTAAATATCAAGACACGAGAGCTGACCACCGACGCCCAATCTATTTATTCCGAATCAGCTTCGACTCTTCGTCATAAACATAATCGACAATTTTTCCGGAGATAATCAGCTCAATGGCTTCTTCAATCACCGGAAGCGGTGCCATAAACCATTCGCGGGGCGTATAGCGCTTTCCGTCCCTGTCGAAAACATCCACTTCCAGACAGACTTTCCCGAAAAACCGGTGAAGCAACAGCTCCAGCTTCTGCGGGTTAAGGTTATAGCACTCGAAGGTTTCGAGGATGTGCACCTTCGCCATGAAATAGGTCGGATCGTCTACGGCGTTCTTGACCCGTTCCTTGACCGGCACTGTGCTGAACCCAATTTTGTAGAGGTCTTGAAGCGCAGTAATCTGCGGGTCGGTGCTTAGTGATCTTAAAATATAGATGTAGCCGGTCTGGCCGTCTTCATCAGTAATATTATTCAAATCATCCATCAGCCGGTCTTCGTGCTCGGTGATCCGCCTGCCGTCCTTGTACAGATTGCGTGCAAGGGAACGAAGTAGCAGGTCGCCTTCCGTTCCATTCTCGAAAATACAGCGCAACCGGGCGTTCACCTTCTTGTTTTTTTTCTCTTTTTCGCCCACATCGGCAACGTACACCATCACTCCGCGCAGAATAAAAAACTCACCGGCCTGAATCTGCTGCTCGTTTACAAACGGTCGCAATATGCGTTTGCCCGATTGTAAATCAACGTGGCACAGCTTAAACAGCGGCTCGAACCGGCTGAAATCTTTGCAGGGCTGACGCTGGGCCACATAGTCGGGTGCTTCGATATTCTGCGGCACGTTGCGCAGAGTGAAAATGCTGTCTTCCTCGCTGTTGCCCAGCAGATTCAGATCATCATCATTCAGAATATCGTCAATGGATTCCGGTTGCTTAACCGGGACTAAAAGACCGAACTCATCCAAATCAATCAACGCCTTGGCTTTCTCCTTATCCTTCCGAAGGCTGGAAAGCCTCATCGCCAGCTTGGCTTCCTGCATATTGGCCAAATCATTATCCGGTTCGCGACCCTGCTGCCGGTAGAACTCCGCTATCTCATAAAAGGATTCGACCAGCCGCTCATCCTCCGTCAGTCCGTTCGACTGCTTCGGCTTAACGGTGAGCAGCCCCAGATCATCATCAGCAATCAGTTTGCGCAGTTTGTCGGCATCCATTGCTTACAGCCCTTTCTGCCGCCGCTGGTGCTTAATGTAAGCAAGCACCTCGGCCATGCGCTTTTCCATCGGGTCTAATGCCGTCAGCGCGGGCTCTCTTTTACTGGTTTTTGCGAACTGCTTAATCTTCGGCCACATCAGAACGGCCTCGTCCTCTGTAACCTGACAACGGGTTGACTCGATACACTCCATGATGGCCTTCAGAACATTTGGTGTAACCTGCTTGGAGAGAATTTCAAAAGCCTTCTGAAACGGATTGATTCGGTCAATCAGATCGATATTCAAATCGTCAATATTCACAAACTGATTTGCCATGCGGATAAAGCGTTTATCGCCCGACTGTTCAATCTGCGCATTTTTCAACACAGAATCGACCACAACATACTGCCGGATTTCCTCGCACTCGGCCTCGGACAGATCGGGATACTTGGTGCGGATAATTTTCGGAATCAAAATTTTATTAATCACCTCGGGATCGACATTGCCCGGCATCGCCTTTTGCATCGTGTCATTCTGAAGGATTGTTGCTTTCAGGTCGTTCAAATCGGATTCGATAATGTCTTTCACCCGTTTTGAGCTGGGCTCCTTGAATCCGCGGATTTTCAGCTCATCCGGCCCGCTGACATCCTCATTCGAGCGTTTCGTTTTAAACTTAAAGCTCGGAGCCAGCACCTGCTCCATCAGCAGGGAGCAGGTAATCGCTTTCAGCATATTATTCACCGAAAAAGTCACCATATCATCCGCCGCATCCGGCTGGGCAATCAGGTTTGTAAACTGTGCATGCGTCTTGTTTTCGCTGTCGCGGGTGCAACGCCCGATAATCTGAACTACCTCCGTCAACGAGCCGCGATAGCCCACTGTCAGCGCATGTTCACAAAACACCCAGTCGAAACCTTCCTTGGCCATCCCCAGCGCGATAATCAGGTCTATGTCTTCCGGCTTCCGGATATTGCGCAGATAGGTAATCACCTTATCGCGGTCTGTCTGAGTATCCCAAACCAGATCGGCCACCTTCAGCAGCTTGCCGTCGCTGTGCCGCTTTACGGTAATGATCCCCGTTGTCGGGTCTTGCCGTTCGACCGTGCCGATGGAATCGAGAATAAAATCCACCTCGTCATGCTTCTGCTTGGTGGATTCGCCCGAATTCACATTCGGAATATGCAGAATCGTCTTCTTGTCCGTGTTGAGAATTTCTGCAATAGCGGCGGTGTATTTGCCCTGATAAAAATGGTAGCCGATTCCCAGCGACTTCAAATAGCGATAGCCGTTCAGCTGCTCGTAGTAGTTGTAGGTCACATGAGTGAACTTTGCTTCATCCTCCGGCAAAAGCACCGGCACGCTGTCGCCCCGGAAATAAGAGCCGGTCATGGCAATGATATGCGCCGACGAATTGCGCAGGACATCGCGTAGCACTTCGCCGAGCTGATTGCTGGTATCCGCCGACACATGATGGAACTCGTCAATCGCCACCAGCACATTATTAAAGGCGGACGTTTCCAATGCTTGGAACGCAAAGCGCAGGGTCGCGTGGGTGCAGACCAGAATCCGGTCGTCGCTTTGCAGAAACTCCTGAAACTGCCGCACCTTGCCCTGTTCGCCGCCGGGAGAGCAGAGATCGCGATTTGGGGAGACTTCCCAATCGGCATAAAAACCGTGCTCGGAAAGCTTCGTCGAAGCGAAAGATGAAGCGATAGACCGCTCCGGCACCGCCACAATCGTTTTGGAAACGCCCTGTTTCAGCATCTTGTCCAGCGCCAGAAACATCAGTGCCCGCGACTTACCGGATGCCGGGGGAGCCTTCACCAGCAGATACTGCGCATCCCGCGCCGCAAAAGCCCGCGCCTGCATCTCCCGCATCCCCAGCGCATCGGTATTGGTGCTCTTACCCGTTCGCCCGTAATTCACTTCCACTAAATTCGGCATTATTGGTTCTCCAGTGATTTCCGGCCTTTTTCGGTCAACCGATATTTTTGAAGGCGACTGGCCGGCTTATCGGGAAGGGTATATTCAATCGAAGAGTCATTTAGAAGCTCGCTGACCGTCCGTTTAAAGGCTCCGGTTTTGCTTTTCAGTCCAAGTTTTTTAACCAGCTCATTCGCCGAAAGTGGTTTTTCTGCAAGAGCCAACAGCGCATCTCTTGACTGGGCCCCCGACTGGGCCCCTGACTGGGCCCCTGACTGGGCCTGATCGGTCGTCTTCGCCCGCGGATGCACCGGCAGGCGAACCAGATAATAAGTCCGGTCATCGTCGCTATCAAACTCGGGCACAGGTGATCCATTGGCCGCCATTTCCCGCAAAATCTTCGGGATACCGGTCGAACGGCCTTCGGTCAAATCCAGCTCTTTCAGGAATTCACCGATCCGCCGGTTCCGGTACCGGCGGCTCACCGCCCGCCCGGCCCGCAAATCATCCATACGAATCGACCGGTCGGGGCCGGGGAAACTCAGAATCACCAAATCCTGCGGAGTAATCCGAACCTCGACCGGCTCGCGGATTTCATACGACCGGTGATAAACGGCATTCACCAACGCTTCTTCAACCGCCGCATAAGGGAAATTCCAGAACCGTTCCGCCTTGGCCCGGTCGGAATGCTTTACTACTGATTCTTTGAGGTAATTGCGCTGAATATAATCCAGCACCTCGCGGGTCATCCGCGACAGCGGGCCGGAAAAAGTTTTCTCCTCGAACTGGGTGCCGCCTGCACCGTCCGGAAACCAGACCACATCAATCTGCGTCGCCGGGAAAAACCGGCGCGGATCGTCATTAAAAAACAGCAGCCCCGCATTTTTTGGGAAAGAAGCCTCCGACGGCCCACCGACAATATTCATCTGCCGCCCGAGCGCCTCCGGCGAAAGCGACTTCACTTCATCGGCCAGCGCGCTGCCCACCTCCCGCAAAAACTCCTCCATCAGGCGAGGCGAAAGATCGTCAATGGATGCCTGCTGATTATAGCGGTCATCAAAAGGCACCGTCGCCGCCAGACCGATCAGCTCCTGCTCGTCCGATCCCTTAGCCCGTACCGTGCTCGACTGTTTGCGGATGAAATAGGCCCACTCGGTTGCATCCTTCGCCAGACTCACCTTCGCCTTATACGGGCGCGTCTCACCGCCCGGCACCCAGATCACCAGAATCCATTTACCGTCCACCTCGCAGGGGGTCGAAAGCGGATGATACATCGGCTGAGTTGAAGAATGACCGAGATAGAGCAGCTCCTTCTGAATCGCGTCGAGTGTGTCGGGCGAAAGACCAGCGGGCGGAAGAATCGGACGACCATTTTCTTCTGCCACACCAATCACAATATAACCGCCGCCCAGATTATGAAAATCATTCGCAAACGCGCAGATCGAATGAAGGACGGCCTCCGGATTCCAGCCCGCCTTATACTCTAGCCGTTCCCACTCCACGGATTTTCCGCGCAGAACATCATCCATTGAAATCGGCAGGCTTAATTTTTTCATCGGCTTTTCCATTTTCTAAGACTCACTGATTAATCTCAGCCTGTTCAATTCGTTTTTTTATATACAAGGTTTGCTTCCTGTAGGCGCATACAAACAGAACGAACAAGGCCAATAAAATTAGCCAGGGGGTGCCTGCTGAGACCGCCGTCCATTGCTCTGCCGCCAACTCGAATATTTTTGTGAGGATGAGCAGAATGAAAAGCGCGGCAAGTGTTCGATAGGTGTTATTGGCCTCGGACAATATCTCTAGCCTTGGATCCGTAGCGGATGCTTTTACAAAACTCTTGTAATCAGCGAATGTAACTAATTTCATTTTTTTGAGCACTGGTTCTATGATTAGAGAGCCGATTCGACTGATTACCAAACCGATAAAGTAATAAAGGAATCCCCCTATCAACAGATTGTCTTGTTGGAGGTCATAGCGAGTAATTCGGCTAAGCACTGCGACATAAACGATTCCGGGTAGCAAATAATTGAATATATTATACGACGACAGTTTAGAAATTAGCTCGTTCATAATTTACACCTCCAAGGAGCCTAAATAATAGTAGCCCGATTTAGTTTGATATTTATTGGTCAGAAAACTTACGGAATACTTCTTTGAAGTAAAAATGTGGACGACGCTATCTGAGCAATCGAACAAAATGTCGCCTGCGGAATTTTGTGTAATTGTGTTGTAGTCGGGATAGTAATGGAGCGTATCGCTGGGGGCTTCACCGATAATGATAATATCGGGCTTCATTTTATTCAACAGGCCGGAAGGAACCTTGCCGCTATCCCTTCCATGATGTGGTGCAAACAAAATATTCACTTTGGGGAGGGCGATTTCGTCTTCGACTGCCTCCATAAATTCAGTTTCCAAATCTCCCATCCAAAGAAAGGTCGCGCCGTCAGTTAGGCTGTATTTTATAATTGGAGAAATATTGTTTGGACTCTCCCCTTGCGCTGCGCTTGTTAGCGCCTCCTTGAATGTGGAGTTCGCCGTGTCCGGCCAAATGATATGAATCCCCGAACAACCACGCTCGTCACTGCTTTCATTCATCCATTTCCGCGAACATCCTTTAAATAAATAAAATGCCTTTTTCTCCGAACCTCTTAACTCACAATAACGATCAAAGCTATCCGTAGGGTCCGCTTTCGTTGCTTCATTTTTGACGCAGTAGAAATTAACGATGCTGATTTTATCGTCTAAATAATCCAACTGACGAATGTGGTCGTCATCAGGGTGCGTGGAGATGAATCGAGAAATCCCCTTATCGCTACTTTCAGATTTTATCTCTTCCACTATTTTGGCTTTGTTTTCGTCATCTAAACAGCAGTCGATAATCGTGAAGCTGTCGTTTCCGTGTCTAATGTAGAACATGTCGCCGTTACCGACCGAAAAAGATTTAATGATACTCATTATCCTGCCTCCATTTTTTCAACTATTCGAAGCCATTACATAGTCGGCCTGACTCTAATCACCTTGCTCAGAGAAATGCTTCACCGTCTTGATTAAAAATTTTCGCAGCCCGTTCGTAAGTTTTTTATGTTCGGGCGTTCCTTCAAAGGCAGCGAAACATTTGCCCCGTGCATCCATACTGTCCGTGGCAAGGCCCAGCTGTTCCATAAGTTCAAAAAGACAGTGATGATCGGTATGCATCCGCTCACTCTGGAGCCGAGCATGGGAATGTTTTTTTAGATAGGCATCAACAAGAAATTTCTCGGGCGCATCATACGGAAATAGGAAAAATGAGAACTCTCCGTCGTTATCGTGATAGTTCGAGTAATCGGAGTGGCTTTTGTGGTCACCATCAAAAACACAGCAGTACCCAATTTTATGTTTCATGTACTCAAAATTTTTCTTATGTCGCTCATAATCCTGTTTGACCATATTTATTGGCCCCGATGGGATGATATTTATTAATCCGGAAAATGCCTGATGGTCTTTTTCAATTTCTACGATGGTCTGACTAATGATGAATTGCGCCAAATCATCCTCACAGTACAGATGAAGCAAGGGGTGTCCTTTATCGTCCATTTTGGAAAAAGCAGCTGCTTTTGATATCCCGGGGATAGCTTTATACCCGCTATTTGACTTCTCTAAAAACCGACGTGATTTCTTAGGGAATGCCGACATCAAAGTCGGCGAGTGAGTTGTGATAATGAACTGTTTCTTGTGATGCCAGGATATGTATTGAATCACATCCGCCAACCGTCTTTGGACGTAAGGATGAAAACCGGCTTCCATCTCATCGATTAGAACAAGGGATTCCTTTTCGGCATCCACAATATCGCGGAGGATACTAATCACGGCTTCTTCGCCCGAAGCAGCCCCATAACTCGAATAAGAGCTGCCGCCCCCTTTGATTAAATAACACCGCTTATTTACATGAGAACCGGCCTCATAAAGCTCCACAGACTCCTGATCAAAAATATAGGCGAAAGCCTTTTCCACATCTGCATTTAGTCGCTGTTGGGTGGTCATTGCATTTGATTTTAGCATCAAACTATTCGAAAAATTTCTCAACGGAAGCACACGTTCCAGATCGATTAGTCGTACTTCCAAATCGCCAATTTTTGAATTCTCGCGATTATCACTGCTTTTTTTAGCTAACCCGGTCCAAGAAATCTTTTTCCCAGCCTTCCGCTTGCCTTCGCCATTTCGAAACTGCGGACCACGACGCCAGCGCATCCGATAAATATAGTCCTTTTTATCAAACTCATGCTTAGTAAAACGTAGTACGTCTCCCCACGCATGTGGTTTTAGAGTCGTTTCGGGTTTTGTTGAGTCCAGCTTAAGAAATTTTTCGTGGCTACAGGCAATTAGAAGTAGAATGCTGGTCTTCCCGATTTTATTTGTTCCCGTCAAAACAGTAACGGGATGAGTGAAATCAATTTTTAAATTTTCGATGTGCCTGAATTTTTCCACCTCAAGCGTATGGATGAATTTTGGGAAACTACACCCGCTATCTCTAAAAATAGAGATATCGCAATTCTCCAGCTTTTCCTTTGCCTCTTTAAGATTTTGTAAATTCAGCATCGTGATCCTTTGCAGCTAAATCAGCGTTTCCTTGGCCGTCATTTCCTCATACAGCTTAAACAGGTGCTCAAGTCGTTCTTCGTCGGAGGCGAAGGGTTTGGAGCGATAAATGCGGTCGACGGCGAGGTCGAGCTGGTGGTGCGCTTCGCGGAGACCGGCGGGCATTTTGTCGGGATCGTAAAGTTGCGCCATCGTCTTTTCCGGATGCTTTTCCCGCTCTTCCAATACATTCCCCACATGCATCGTGATCGTCTGCTTCTGCTCCGCCGTCAATTCCGGAATCGGAAAGGTGTTGTAGCAAAGCACCGATGAGTATCGATAATCTGTTTTAAGTCGCCCGCAAGTGAGCCTCATCCACGCCATATGAGCGCGAGAGGATAAAATTCCAAAAAGAAACGGCTCTGGGTCATATATGGCATTATTTGGGGCAATAATAACTTCGGTTGTCCCAATAAATCCGATCGGAATATAGTCTCGTCTTTCTGATGTCACAGTGGGAACGATCATAGAACATTCTTTAGCACATTTCATCTCGCGAAACTGATGTGGTTTTTTTGCCAACCGATGGGTTCCAGAGTCGCTACTCCCAAGGCGAAACTTTTTAACAGAATCTATGCGCTCTTTTATAGGCCGGATTTCTTCTGCCATCTGAAGATTTTTATTCTCAATCCATAAGCACCAACGCTCGACTCCCTGTATAAATTCTTGGGCACCAAATACGCGCCGAATTAACCGTTCGGCCTTCGGGAAATCCGCAATCAATGATTCTTTTTCTGATGGAGAAAGAATCAGATGCCCTCCATCAATCGCCATATTTCCATAATGCATTTGGGGTAGTCCGGAAATAGATCGCGATTGACGGTCAATATATAGAGCATCTGCTTCCATCAAGTAGGTATTGATACTGCCAACCAATCGGCGTACTGCGTCATAGAAAAGATATTTTGGCATCTCGCATTTTCTTCGAACCCCTATGACCACGCAAATAACAGCGGCTCCGCCTTTTGCATTATTCGTCCATTTAAAAGAGCGGTGGGCGAATGAAATTTCCAGATCATTTTTTAGGACAAACGGCCATAACAATGGCACCTGTTCCCCCTGACAGATTGAGTTAGTCGCAACAAATGCAAATTGCGCATTTACGTTTCGAATATATTCTGCCGCATTCAAAAACCAACATGCTATGTAATCGATTTTTTTTATATTCTGATATCTTTGATAGACAGAGGAGATGTCTGCTTTGTGGGTCTTGTTTTGCATCCGTGCGCCAAGATACGGCGGGTTACCCAAAATATAGATTTCATCGCCTTCGTTTTTCGGGCAGACGGTTTCCCAGTCGATCCGGCAGGCGTTATCGCAGACGATATGCGCCCCGTCTTTTAAGGGCAATGAGGTGAGCGATTGTTTGAACCGCTTTTGATATTCCAGATTCATTTGGTGCTCGGCCAGCCAGAGCGACAACGTCGCTGTTTCACAGGCGAAGTCAGCAATTTCGATTCCGTAAAACTGGTCAACGGTAATCCGGGAAACCGGAAAGGCGTTCATGGCCTCAAACAGTTCCATCTCCAGCTTGCGCAGTTCCTTGTAGGCGATAATCAAAAAGTTTCCCGATCCGCAGGCCGGGTCGAATATCTTCACCTTGGCAATCCGGTCGTGCAGCTCATTCAGCGCTTTAGTCCGCACATTTTTCTGACTCAGATTCCGCGCCCGTTCCAGCTCCTCCTTGAAATCGTTCAGGAACAGCGGTTCGATCACTTTCATGATGTTGGTGACGCTGGTGTAATGCTGTCCCAGATTGTGCCGCTCCTCCGGATCAATCACCGCCTGAAACATCGAACCGAAAATATCGGGATTGATTTCCGCCCAGGTCAGCGTGCCGCTTTCAATCAGCATCCGCCGCGACTTCGCCGAAAACCGGGGAATGTCGTAATGATCCCGGAACAGCCCGCCGTTCACATACGGCAAGCCACATAGTGGCCCATTAGGGTTTCCCTTTTCGTGCCCTTTCGTGTTTTTTGTGGCTAAATCTCTCTCCCTATCCGGCGTATCGAGCCAATCAAACAGCTGCTTAAAGAAGGCATCCAGATCGGAGCCGTCTTCTGCCGTATGCGAAGCAATCGCGTTGCAAACCGAGTTTACGGGAAAAATGCCGGTATCCTCGGCAAACAGACAGAACAGCAGCCGCGCCAGAAAGACGTTCATGGCATGGGCGTCGTGGCGCATATAGTCGGGATTATCCTGCTTGATCGCATCAAACAGCTTGGCCATCTTTTCAGCGGCTTTGACATCTGCCGGGTTTTCGTTGGACAGCTTCGTCTTCTCCATCCCCGCCCACGGCAGGAAAAAGTCAAAATGGACGGCCAGTTCACGGACTTTGGTATCCAGCGTGTCGCCGGTCTTACGGTCAACCGCCAAAATCTGTTCAAAATCGGTAACGATCAAAAAGCGCGGGTCATTCGTCTTTGCGGCCTTCGCCTTTTTCAGTTCTTCAATCGCGGCAAACAGATCGCCCTCGACCGGCCTGAACCAGACCTTCTTTTTAGACAAAACGTCGCCAGGCTCTTTCGACAGATTGCGAACTCCGGACCGAAGCTGTTTAATTGTCGCGTCGGGAGTGCCATAAGCCAGCAGCAGCGCATAAATAAAGTCATCCTGAGCCGGAGGATGCTCCACCAGTTGCTTCACATTCTCCGCTACTTCCGCAAACTTCATAAACCCTTTGGATTAAACCGCGCGTAAACCGCCACTATTCTTACCTGCTTTTCCCAAACGTTGCCATTCCCTTTGGTCATTTCTTTTTGGAAATACCAACAGCACATTCGATTTGTTCAGGTTGACGCATGGGTGAAATATTATGAAACGATATTCCCGTCGCAGAGCTGGTTTTTCGGGGGCATAAAAATTTTCTCAACTATTTTTTCAAAAAGTTTGATAAATCAAACGGGGCTCTGCTCACCTTGTTGCACCGCCCTACTCAGGCGGCGAGGATGGCGGCTTCTTTTTCCGCTTTCGTCATGCGGGCAACCTTCTCAACCAGCGCCTTGAATTTCTTGACGATCTCTTCCGGTTCCAAGGATTCCGCCTCTTTGCCGAGTTTCAGCACCTCTTTCGGCAGGTCGAGCTTCTCCTCTGTCTTTCCAGTAAGCGTGCTGGGCATGGCGGTTTCGAGCGCCGTGCGGAAGGATTCGCGGCCGGGGCGAAAATAGTGTTTCAGCACAATATTGACGGTGGAATGGCCGGTGACGCGCCGCACCAGTTCCATCGGAACCCCGGCGGTCAGCGCCATGGTGATCCACGTTGTCCGCAGAGAGTGGAAGCCCTTTATATTGGATAGACGCCCGTTCGTTCCGGCCTTGTTTATTTTTATCTCTGCGGCCGTCAGCGCCGCTTTCAGCCGCTCGCTGATTCCGCACGGATTGCGGAGATACATTTCCGCGGCGGCAGGAAAGACATATTCCCCCTGCCGGGGTCGGCGCTCAATTTCCTGCCGAAGCCGGGAAAACAGCGGGATCTCGGCCATTTCGCCGGTCTTGGAGGTTTCCACGGTAATAAACCCGTTTTTCAGATCAATCGAGTCCCACTTCAGCAGACAGCAGTCGCCCCGGCGCATGGCGGTGCACATGCCGGCAATGAAAACGGGCCGTAAAAGCTTATCGCAATGCTCAATGACGCTCTCCAGCTCCTCCTTGCTGAACGGCTCGCGGTGCACATTCACTTTCCGTTTCGGGGGGATGCCTGCAAACGGATTGCGGAATACGCCTGTATTTTCCGCTGAGGAAAAAACGCTTCGCAGTAGAATCAGTTTGTGATTATAGGTTTCGGCTCCGAAGCCGTTCGCCTCCAGTTGCCGCATCCAGGCCAGCGCCATCGCACGGGTAATCTGCGACATGGCTTCAACATGAGGATATTGCCCGACGATAAATTCCCGGAACGCTTTTAATGACCCATGTTGCGTTTCGACCCAACGCGCCGACCGGGCTTTCTTTGCGGGGAGATTGTCCCAGATGCTTTCCAACTCCACCAGCGGCGCATTGTGCAAGGGATCGCCCGCCTTCAATTCGTAGAGTTCCTGCAAATGCTTTTCGGCGGCTTTATGGCTTTTGGCCTCACGGATCAATTCATCCAGCTTAACCTGAGCCTGCACCCGCGACCGTTCAAACGGCACATCCCCCGACTGGCGCAGGGTTTCAGGAGCCCGCCCTTTTATTTCGATGCCAAGGTTCAGGCACTTTGTTTTTCCGCCAGCCTCGAACCGGCCATACCACCACTTTGATTTCAGGGTGCCGTCTTTTTTCTTCTGGATTTCCAGTCCCATTGTTTGCCTCCGTTTAATGCTTCGAACTGCAACGCCCACATACGAAGTGGACGAATCAAACGGCCAAACCCGTAGTTTCCCACGTAGTCCGGCAGGCAAAGGGGAAAAGAAAAAGGGGCTCGCGCTTGGCAAACCCCTGAAAACATTACTTAAAAGAGTGGCGGGAGCGACGGGACTCGAACCCGCAACATCCAGCGTGACAGGCTGGCACTCTAACCATTGAGCTACGCCCCCGCAAGAAAGAGACAAGGAGAATAGTCGGCGGACTTTGTATTTCAAGCGCAAACTACGATAAGTTCATCAGGGCGCGGACTGCCGCGCCAATATCGGCCTGCCGTAGTAAACTCTCGCCGACCAGTACCGCAGAAATTCCCGCTTCATGAAGCATTTTAATGTCCGCGGCGCTGCGGATTCCGCTTTCGCTGATCAGCGTACAGCCTTTCGGCGCCAGCTTGAGGAGCTCCAGCGTAGTTTCGATTTTGGTTTCGAAGGTTTTCAAATTCCGGTTGTTGATACCGATACATTCCGCGCCGGCAACGATTGCGCGTTTCATTTCTTCCGCCGTATGCACTTCCACCAGTGGTGTCATTCCAGACGCTTCCGTCAGCCGAATATATTTTTTCAGTTCGGCATCGCTAAGTGCGGCAACAATCAGAAGCACCGCCGACGCGCCGAGTGCTTCGGCGTGAAAAATCTGGCGCGGGTCGATTACGAATTCTTTATAGAGCATCGGCAGTGAAGTCGCTGCATGAACTGCCGCCCATTGCGCTTCGCCGCCGCCGAAATACTTTGCGTCCATCAGGCAGGAAATCGCCTGCGCGCCGGAGGCTTCATAGTCGCGGACAATGGCTGCCGGATAGAACGGCTCTCGGATCGGCCCGGCCGACGGAGATTTCCGTTTCACTTCGGCGATCAAGCTGATTGGCGCGGCTTTCAGTGCGGCGACGAAATCCCGCGCGGGTTCGCGTGCGGGCTTTCCGTCGCATTCGGTGCAAGCAGTTCCGTCCGCCTCCGCAGAGCTGCGGCGCGACAAGACGTGCGGCAGATTTTCTACCACCGTCTCCAGCGTCTGGAAATAGCCGGGCGTCTCGATCTCCCGCCGTTTGTTGGCGATGATTTCCTCTAAGATGTTCATGCGCCCGTCGTCTCTTTCTGTTTCGTCTTGAGATAGGCTTCAATAAACGTGCCCAGATTGCCGTCAAGCACGCTCTGTGTATTGCCGCTTTGCGCGTCGGTTCGGTGATCCTTGACCATGGTGTAGGGCTGCAGGACGTAAGAACGAATCTGGTGGCCCCAGGCAATTTCCCCTTTGGCTCCATAAAATTGTTCGGCGGCCTGTTTCTTTTTATCCAGCTCGTACTCGTACACTTTGGCGCGGAGCATCTTCATGGCCTTGTCGCGGTTCTTGTGCTGCGAGCGTTCGGCCTGACATTGCACGATAATGCCGGACGGAATGTGCACGATACGCACGGCGGAATCGGTGGTGTTGACGTGCTGACCGCCCGATCCGCTGGAGCGGTAGGTATCGATTCGTAAATCTTTTTCTTCGATCTCAACATTTACGTCGTCGTCAATTTCGGCGGTGACATCGAGAGCAACAAAAGAGGTGTGGCGGCGCGCGGCGGAATCAAACGGACTGATGCGCACCAGACGATGCACGCCGCGTTCGCCTTTGAGGTTGCCGTAGGCGTAATCGCCGGAAACCTGAAAGGCAACGCTCTTGATGCCCGCTTCTTCTCCCGGCTGTATGTCGAGCACGTCGACGGTGAATCCGTTGCGCTCGGCATAGCGGCGGTACATGCGGTAAAGCATGTCGGCCCAGTCGCATGATTCGGTACCGCCTGCACCGGCGTGCAAACTGAGGTACGCATTTTTTGAGTCCATCGGGCCGCCGAGCAACGATTGCATTTCCAGCGCCCGGAAACTGCTCTCGCAATCGGAAAGCATCTGCTCGATTTCCTGAGCAGCCTGCTCCCGGCCCGCTTCGTCTTCCGTTTCGGCAATCTCCAGCAGAACTCCGGCGTCACCCAGCGAGGCTTCGATTTTCTGAAAAGGCACCAGCACTGCTTTAGACGCTTTGGTGGCGGCGATATTGGCAGCCGTCCGGATCTGATCGCTCCAAAACCCCGGCGAGGTCGTTTCCGCTTCGAGACGACTGAGCTCGTCGATCTTTTCATTGATGCCGAGATAGCCGCGCATTTCTTCCATGCGCGTACGGACCGTAGTCATTTTTTCTTTTAGTTCTTCGAGCATGCGTGACTTTTCCGTCGTTTGATCAAGAGAGGGATAAATAGCGCAATGGTTCCGGTCAGACAAGCCTGCGCGAAGAGGTCGCCAAAGCGGACATAGAAAGTCACCGCACGTAAGGGGTCGGCCGGCGTTGTTTCCACAATTTGAAATCCCTCGGTGCGCGGCTTAAGCGTCTGCTGAATGCGGCCAAGCGGATCGATTGAACAGGTCATGCCGGTATTGGCGCAACGCAACATCGGCAAACGGGTTTCGATACAGCGGAATACTGCGTTAGCGAGATGCTGTGCCGAACCGCAATCCGGATCAAACCACGAATCGTTAGTCTGGTTGACCAGCCAGGTGGCTCCGGCACGCGCCGCTTTTCGCGCAAGGTACGACAGCGAATCTTCGAAACAAATCAGTACGCTGAAGCCGCGCTCATCGCCATGCCGTTTGAAAAGTGTTGCGGAACGGCCCGGCGTGAAACTGGAACCGATCGGCGTCAGCGCATTGATCAGCGGAATTTTCCCTTCAAACGGAATGTATTCGCCGAAAAGCACAAGGTGCTGTTTGTAATAGGTGCCGAGCAGTTCGCCGCGCGGGTTGAACAGCATGCTGGCGTTGTAATATTCGGGCTTCCCGTTCGCAAGCCAGGTCATATCCATGCTTCCGGCCAGCAACGGAACGCCGTTCGTAACCAGTTTTTTCACCATCTCCGCACTGCGCTCGCTGTAGCGGACAAAATCGGGCAGCGCGGTTTCGGGCCATATGATGAGGTCGAGATCCGGCGTGCACTGCGCGAAGGCGGTGAGCTTCTCAAGCCGCGCATAAACAACCTCGGGATCGGCCACGTCCCAGTTTCCAACCTCCGGAATATTCGGTTGAATTAGCGCCACTCTTACCGGCGTTCCGCCGGACGCCGGTTTATGCAGCAGCTTCTGGATACCGAGCGACCAGACTATAGCTACAGCCAGCAGCGCGCATACCATCTCTAGATGCATCCGGCCGACGCGGCGCAGCCCCGCTGCATATTGAAGAACCGTGACCGCAAACGCCGCGTTGACGAAAACCATCAGTGCCGAAATTGCGTAGACACCGCCCCACTCCGCGATCTGAATGCACGGCAGCTGTTTATACTGGCTGACGCCAAGCAGATTCCATGGAAATCCGGTGATGATGTTCGCCCGCAGATATTCGCCGGAAACCCAGACCGCCGCCGCACCGAGCATCCACACGATGTTTTTAAGTCCGCTGGCGCTGCGCCACGCATCGCGGCGAAGCGAAACGAACACGGCAAAGGGCATGAAATAAAGCGCGCAGTAAAACGCCAGCCCGATCGTGCCGAGCCAGGTAACGTGCCGTAGCCAGTAGAGCGAACTTAGAAAAAAAACCGCGCCGGCCAGCCACCCGAGAAACGCGGCGCGGCGCGGCGCGGCACCTGCGCAGGCAAATATCAGCGGAATCAGCGCAATCCATCCGCAGAACGAGATTTCAAACGGCGGAAAACTCAGGAACAGGAGAATTCCGGTACAAATGGAACCTATGATGGGGAGCTGTTTTTTCACAGAAGAAACCCGGGTGTTCACAAATCTAGAAGCAGTACGGACGGCGCGGTGTGCCAGCCGTTTTTTTGCGCACGAAAAGCCAGTACATCGCAAATATGCCCGAGAAGCTGATGCGACGCTTGTCGGCCGCGAACAAATCGCGCGAGCCGGGAAAGTCCTTTGACCCCGAGCGTACCCTGGCCGTCTGTTTTTTTCCAAACAGTGGAAACTTTTTCCGTTAACACGCGCAGCGTTTGAAACAAAATCAGTTCGTGCCGGTCGGCCTCAGTCAGCAGAACCTTATCCAGATCAAGAACCCAAAGGATCCCGGTTGATGTGAGGCTTTGCGGGCGCAACGCGCGGGAAGAAAAAAGAGGATAGAGCTCCGGGAACGGATATCCGGATGAGAGCACTTCAATCCAAGAGTCGGCGTGTGCCCGGTGCGCCCGGTCATGGAGTAAAATCCGTTCGGCCGCTTCCGCGTCGCCAGCTACGCAAAACGACCGGGCCATAAGCAGCGATAGCGAGCGGTCCGGCACGTGTGTTTGGTGCTGACAGAAAACGGCGAGACTTTCCGTAATATCTGTTGCAGAAGTGCGGCCATCAATTTCCAGCGTTTTGAAAAGCTGCTTCACATGCTCGGACCACAGTCGGCGGTCGGCAAGGCGACGACTCTGATGCGTATCGATCATTCGCGCCCGATCAGTCTTTCGGCTTCGTTCATGAACTGATTGACGTCTTTGAACCGGCGATAGACGGAGGCAAAGCGCACATAGGCGACTTCATCGAGTTTTTCGAGCATCGCCATCACTTTGGTGCCGAGTGCCGTGGAAGGAATTTCGCGCTCGTACTCGGCTTCGCTCTGTACGATGACGCTGTTTGTCATCTGCTCGATCTGCTGGATACTGATCGGCCGTTTCTGGCAGGCGACAACAATGCTCTGCATCAGTTTTTCGCGGGAAAGCTCTTCGCGGCGGCCATCGCGCTTGATGACCTGCAATGCGGCACGCAAAACCTCTTCGTAGGTAGTAAAGCGGTGCCCGCAATTAAGACAGAGGCGGCGGCGGCGGATAGCGGTGCCTTCCCGCACTTCGCGGCTGTCGATGACCTTATTTTCGCGATGTTCGCATTTCGGACATTTCATACGGCGCAGCCCGTTTCTGTTAAATTGGCGTGAGAATAGCGGGTGATTTTTTTAAAGGAAACGAAAAACTGAGTATATAAAAAAACAGCCCCGGAAACCGGGGCTGCTCAGAATTAATCAGCCGAAGCTGTTATTTCTTTTTCGCTACTTTTTTAGCGACTTTCTTAGCCGGAGCTTTTTTCGCGACTTTTTTCGCTACTTTTTTCGCTACTTTTTTCACGGCCTTCTTCGCTACTTTCTTCTTCGCTACTTTTTTAGCTGCCATTTCCTGTCTCCTTGTGACTTGGGTTAACCCTCTCTAATCCGGCTGACGTCTAATAACTTTCTAATCATGTTTTCATCGTCTGCTTCACGTCAGCCTGTCCCTGTACGAACGAAGGTATATCGATTAAAAATTTTTCTTGCAACTAGAGATTGTATAAAAACAAAAAAAAATTACTACCGGTTGTGGTGCTCTCGCTCGATAATTTTTTCGAGTTCCATCGCCGCTTTTTCAAAATCATCATTGATGACGATGTGTTGATAGTCGCATTGATGCTTCATTTCATCCGCTGCAGTACGCATTCTTTTTGCAATTACCTCTGCGCTGTCTGTTGCGCGTCCGCACAGGCGACGGCGAAGTTCTTCCATTGATGGCGGTGCGATAAAAATATCAACGAGGCTTTTTTTTATCACTGCGTCATCGGGCATCGCCGCGCACGCGCAGCGTATCTGTTGCGCGCCTTGCACATCAATATCCATAATGATATCGCGGCCTTGTGCCAGCGCATCAACCACCGTTTGCTTCAATGTTCCGTAGCGGTTGCCGTGGACCAGCGCATGCTCAAGAAACTCTCCGGCGGCAATGCGCGCACCGAATTCTCCTTCGGAAAGAAAGTGATAATGCACGCCGTTCTGCTCATCGCCGCGCGGCGCGCGCGTGGTGCACGAAATAGAATAAATCATCTGCGGAAAGTTTTTTATCAGCCGGTTGCACAGCGACGATTTGCCCGCACCCGACGGCGCGGAAATTACGAGCAGCAGCGGTTTGTTCTCACTCGACATTCTGAATCTGCTCCCGGATGCGTTCGAGTTCCGTTTTAAACTGCACGACCAGTTCGGTAATTTTCAGATCGTTCGCCTTCGAGCCGATCGTGTTGATTTCGCGGAAAAATTCCTGCGCGAGAAAATCGAGCGGACGTCCGGCGGGCTCGCTGCCGCGCAATATCTTTTTGAACTGCTGAATGTGACTCGCCAGGCGCGTGATCTCTTCGGAGATATCGCTCCGTTCTGCAAACAGCGCGATCTCTTTGATAATACGCTCATCCGCTGAGATATTTTTCAATCCGGCAGACTCCAGTCCGGCGAAAAGTTTCTTCCGGTAGCTGGAAGATATCTCCGGCGCACGCAGATTAATCGTGGCGAGCATCCGTTCGAGCAGCTTGAGGCGCGCCAGAAAATCAGCTTCAAGCGCTTTGCCTTCGCTTAGACGCATCGCGTTGAGTTTTTTCAGCGCAGCGAGCAGTGCTTTCTCTACCGTCTGGAAAATTTCTTCCGGCGGCTGTTCGCCGGCCTGCATTTTCATCAGACCGGGAATCTGCAGCAGCACACTTGCACTCAAATCGTCTTTGAGATTCAGTTTTTTTGCCGCACGGCGCAACTTGCTGACCGTTTCTTCCGCTCGCTTTTCATCAACCTGAATCATCGTGCCGCCGTTTGCAGACTCCAGTTGCACCGCTCCGCTGATCCGTCCGCGCGAAATATGTTCCTGAATGATTTTCTGAACACGCGACTCCATCGCCGCAAGTTGCGGCGGAAGACGCAGAACAACATCAAGCTGTTTGCGGTTTACCGAACTCAGCTCGACCGACACCTGCGCGGACGCCGTACGGGCCGACGACGCGCCGAAACCTGTCATGCTTTTAATCACGGTTCTTCGCTTTCCATTCGGCAATCTGCTGTACGTCTTTGTCACCGCGACCAGACACATTGATGATGAGCAGATCGTTTTTCGAAAACTGTGCGCCGTTTTTTATCACCCACGCAATGGCGTGAGAGCTTTCGAGCGCCGGCAGAATACCTTCCCACTGCGCAAGCTGATCAAATCCGGCAACGGCATCGGCGTCTTCAATGTAGGTGTATTCCGCGCGGCCGGTGTCGTGAAGCATCGCATGCTCCGGTCCGACGGAGGCATAGTCGAGTCCGGCGCTGACAGAATGCGTCAGCAGAATCTGTCCGTCGTCATCCTGCAGAACATAACTCTTCGTCCCTTGCAGTACGCCGACTTTCCCGCCGGCGAACCGCGCGGCGTGTTTGCCGGGTTCAATGCCGAGGCCGCCGGCTTCGACGCCGATCAGACGGACGGCGGCATCTTTAATAAAGGCGCTGAAAATGCCGATCGCGTTACTGCCGCCACCGACGCAGGCGATAATCGCGGTTGGCAGACGTCCTTCGGCTTTCAGAATCTGTTTGCGCGCTTCTTTGCCGATGACGCTCTGAAAATCGCGCACGATCATCGGATACGGATGCGGGCCGAAGGCGGTGCCGAGAACATAGTGCGTGTTGCGCAGATTGCTGACCCAGTCGCGCATCGCTTCGTTGATCGCTTCTTTGAGCGTCTGCTGACCGGCGGTAACGGCGACGACTTTCGCGCCAAGGCTTTCCATGCGGAAAACATTGAGCGCCTGCCGCTCCATATCCACCTTGCCCATATAAACGACGCATTCCATGCCGAACAACGCCGCGGCGGTCGCGGTGGCGACGCCGTGCTGGCCCGCGCCGGTTTCGGCGATCAGCCGTGTTTTGCCAAGCCGCTTCGCCAGCAGCGCCTGCCCGACCACATTATTGATCTTGTGCGCACCGGTGTGGTTGAGGTCTTCGCGTTTGAGATAAATTTTCGGACCGCCGAGCTGTTCGGTCATCCGCTGAGCAAACCAGAGCGGCGACGGACGGCCGACATATTCGCGCAGGTAGTAATCGAGTTCTTTCTTAAAGGAAGGATCCTTCTGCGCGTTTTTATAAACCATCGTCAGCTCGCGGAGCGGCTCAATCAGCGTTTCCGGAACAAAAATACCGCCGTACGGGCCGAAGTGTCCGTGCCGGTCGGGCTGGATTGTGCTCATCGTCTTGCTCTTTCTATAAACTGCTTCACTTTGCGCAGGTCTTTGACGCCCGGCTCTTTTTCGACACCGGAGCTGACGTCTACGCCCCACGGATTTACTGCGGCGATGGCGTCGCGGACATTTTCCGGACCAAGGCCGCCTGCCAGCATCACCGGTTTGCCGAGTTCGGTTTTCATGGCGACTGCGCGCTCCCAGCTACTGAGCTTACCGGTTCCGCCGATCGTATTCGGATCGAACGAGTCCGCCAGCAGTACGGACGGTTCGGGGTCAACGGCATGCAGAATATTCGGGCTGACACCTTCGCCCATACGCGGTGAAATCCAGGTTTCCAGTCCGCGGAAAAGCGGACGCTCAATTTTCCAGTCGTTGGAAATCAGATGAATCTGGATCACATCAAGCCGGCAGGCGATTGCAACGGTTTCGACTTCGGCGGGCGGCGGTTCCACAAAGACGCCGACCTTTTTGATCTGCTCCGGAATGCTTTTCATCCAGCTGGCGACCTGTTCAGGGCGCACATAGCGCTTGGCGCGCGGCCAGAAAATAAAGCCGATCGCGTCGGGCTCTAAAGCACAAATCTGCTCCAGATCGTTTCTGGAGCAGATCCCGCAGATTTTAACAAAAACGCTCATAGGTCTGAAATCAACCCGCGGCGCTTTCCTCCGCGAGTTCCTCGGCCAGTTCTTCGGCCGCCTCGAACGCTGTTTCGCGGCGGACTTCGCTATCATTAAAGAAAAGCGGGTTCTGGCCGTCGGCCCAGGCAATGCGGATGTCGGTGATGCCGATAAATCCGAAAGCGGCGCGCACTTGACGGGTCAGCGCATCGCGGTCGTCGTCTTCCTTATAAACGCCGCCGGAAGCGACCAGCAGCACGACGCTGGTAATGTTGTGCAGCGGTTTCGGGCCGGTGGAGGTGAGTTCAAAAGTCAGGCCGGGAGCCAGAATCTGATCCATCCAGGCTTTCATGACGGCCGGTGCACCGAAATTCCACATCGGCATGGTGAGAACCAGAACATCGGCCTGTTTTACAGCTTCAGCCTGTTTCTGGGCATAGTTCAAAGCTGATTCTTCGGCCTTGGTCGGTTCGTAGGCCGGATCGAAAACCGGCATCCAGCAACGGCGGTAGAGGTCATTGGAGTAGTACGGCGGTTTGTCCTGATAGAGGTCGACGTTATTGAGTTCAACGTCGGGATTGAGTTCCATCAGTTTGCCGAAAAAGCGTGCGGCGAGCTGTTTAGAAACAGACTGCTCGATAGGCTTCGGATTGGCGCACACGTGCAAAATATTCATTCGCTGATACTCCTTGTTTCGTTCGGGTTATAAAATCAACGGCGGGACTGTAACAGCGGCGCGGGGCGCGGCACAAGCGTTTCTTTAGCGCGGCGGACGATTCCGCACCGCCGCGGTCTTGCCGCGCGCCGGTTTTTATCCTACGCTCCAGCTCTTCTTTTCTTAACCATCTATATAAGGAGCGCTGCGATGAAAAAGGATTACCGCGATTACCTGCAGAACACACCCGACGCCGACGGCCGCTTCGGAGAGTACGGCGGCGCCTATATTCCGCCGCAACTCGTCGGCCCGATGAAAGAAATCCACGAAGCTTACCTTAAGATAAGCCGCTCCCACCGCTTCATCGAAGAACTCCGCTCCATCCGTAAACACTACCAGGGCCGCCCGACGCCGGTTTACCACGCCGCCCGCCTCTCCGAAAAATGCGGCGGCGCCCAGATTTACCTCAAACGCGAAGACCTCAACCATACCGGCGCGCATAAGATCAACCACTGCATGGGCGAAGGACTGCTTGCCAAATACATGGGCAAGAAAAAGCTCATCGCCGAAACCGGCGCGGGCCAGCACGGCGTCGCGCTCGCCACCGCCGCCGCCTACTTCGGCCTCGAATGCGAAATCCACATGGGCGAAGTCGATATCGCCAAGGAACATCCGAACGTTGTCCGCATGAAACTGCTCGGTGCCAAAGTCGTGCCGGTTTCCCACGGACTCAAAACGCTCAAAGAAGCGGTCGACTCCGCCTTTCAGGCCTACCTCAAAGATCCGGTAACTTCGATTTACTGCATCGGCTCGGTCGTCGGCCCGCATCCGTTCCCTATGATGGTGCGCGATTTCCAGCGCGTCGTCGGTATCGAAGCCCGCGAACAGTTCTTCGAAATGACCGGCGGGATGCCGAATCTCATCACCGCCTGCGTCGGCGGCGGCAGTAACGCCATGGGAATTTTCTCGGCGTTTCTGAACGACCCTTGCGAAATCTGGGGCGTGGAGCCGCTGGGCCGCGGACCGAAAACCGGCGACCATGCCGCAACCGCCACCTACGGCAAACCGGGCATCATTCACGGCTTCAAGTGTTACCTGCTTCAGGACGACAAGGGCGAACCGTCACCGGTTTACTCCATCGCCAGCGGACTCGACTACCCCGGCGTCGGCCCCGAACACAGCCACCTTAAAGACGAAGGCCGCATTCAGTACGCCGCCATCGACGACAAGGAATGCCTTAACGGATTCTTCACGCTCTGCCGGTCGGAAGGAATTATTCCGGCGCTCGAAAGCGCGCACGCCGTCGCCTTCGCCATGAAAAAAGCCAAAGAGATGAAATCCGGCACGATCCTGGTCAACCTCTCCGGCCGTGGCGACAAAGACCTCGACTTTGTGGTCGATAACCACGGGTATGGAGACTGAGGAGAAGGCTTGAGGCCGCAGATCATAGGCTTTGTGACAGGAGGCCTTCCGCCTTACTGCGTCATTCCGCCAGCTTCTTGAGGGCGTTGTGATAACGCTCCATGCATTGTCTGGCGATTTTCATTTTCGTCTGAAGATCGTCTGTTTCGGGGGCCTTTGTCGCCCGGCGGATTTCCTTGGGGCTTGTTTCCCCGTCTTTTCCGCTTTTTAGTTTATTGGTCATACAGAAACTCTGGTTATCCCGTCCGCTTTTGGCAAGCCCGGATTGGCGACGCAAGCCGCTTCTTGCCTTTCGGCCCTCGTCATTCCAATATTCCTTTGCTCCGCCAGTCCAAACTCAGGAGGTTTGTTATGAAAAAGGTACTCTGGTTCGCCCTGCTGCTTCCCGCGCTGATAGCCACCGCCGAAGAACCGGCCAAAACCGTGATCTTCCGGACATCAAACGACTCGCCATCCCTGGAAGAAGCCCGGTTTCAGGCCTGTGAGAGTCCCGGCGACCCCGGCTTTTTTTGGATCGATACCGTTACCGGCGATTTGTGGCGGCTGACTTCTCCGGACACGGGCTGGACTTTCCTTGGCAATCCGCGCGGCGCGAATACCGGAAGAAAAGGAACCTATAAACTGCTTCCCGACCGGCACAACGGTATATTTGTACTCAATACCGACAACGGCGAAGGCTGGTGGACCGACGGCACAGTCTGGAAAAACATCGGCGAACTTTCGCGACGAATGAAAAAAGCAGAGTAGCGCTCCGGCGTTGCGGTGACGCTGAATTTCTAGAGTGCTGCAAACCCACCCCGGCTTTCCGCCTTCGCTAAGGCTCCGGCGAGACAGGTCAGCCACCCCTCCCGTGGAGGGGAATGAAAAAATCCCCTCTGGCGGAGGGGTGCCGGAACGGCGGGGTGGGTTCTCCTGTTCCCGACCGCGGTATTCCAATCGTTAAATGCTATAAAGCCTGCGAGCCGCACTCATCGCTCATCGCTTATAATTTATCGCTCTGGCGAATTTGCCCCGGACAGGGGTCGAACCTGTAACCCTCAGATTCGAAATCTGATGCTCTATCCAATTGAGCTACCGGGGCGTAAAACTTTTTCCGCTTCCAGTTGCCTGTCACGCCGAAGCTCAAAGAGCGAAGGCGGAAGCTACCGGGGCGTTTGTAACTGATGAATGATCAATGATAAGCGCTAAGTGTAGGGCCGGATCGTATCAGTCGTTCCGGCGGTTGCCGAGCACTCCGGCGCGGAAAAGATAGTAGAGCAGCGTCAGAACGGCGGAAACGGCGGCGGCCACATACGTCATGAACGCGGCATTCAGTACGGCGGCGGCTTGCGGTGCTTCCTGCGGCGCGACAATCCGCGCGTCAACCATCAGTTCCTTGGCGCGGGTGCTGGCATTCCATTCGACCGGCAGGGTAACCAGCGTAAAAATCACCACGCCCGTGAATAGAATCAGTCCCAGCTGAATCAGCGGCGCCCACTGGAAAATGAAACCGACCATCAGGATAATCGGTGCAAGCTGACTGCCGAATTGCGTGGTCGGCACCAGCGTACTGCGCAAAGCGAGCGGCGCGTACTGATGCGCCTGCTGTAGCGCATGTCCGGCTTCGTGACACGCGACACCGATTGCCGACAGCGATTCGGAGTTATAAACATCCGGCGAGAGCCGCAAGGTGTTCGTCCGCGGATCGTAATGATCGGAAAGAAAGCCGTTAGTCTGCTCAATCGTCACGTCGCGGATGCCTTGGGAATAAAGCATGGCGCGGGCGGCCTCGGCGCCGGTCATACCGGACGCGGCACGGACCTTGGAATATTTTGAAAACGTCGCGCGGGTAATTCCGGAAGCCGCCAGCGCGAGAATCAGGCCGGGCAAAGCAAAAAGAATATAGATTGGATCGATAAACATAAGTTCCTCCGTTTAGAGCGGCGACTTTATAACGAACTCCGCGCCGGAATTCAAGACGGCCCGCCACTGATGGAGTTTTTACCATCCCGCCTTCGCCAAAGACTTCGGCGGACGGGCAGAGAACACCGAGAGCGACAGAGTCGCCCCCGACTTTCGACGTTCAGACCTTCGACTTTAGACGGGGATGCGCTACGCTTCCCGTATGGATCACCTGACTCCAGAGAAGCGCTCGTGGAATATGTCGCGGATTCGCGGAAAGGACACCAGGCCGGAGTCAGAGAACTTCAAACCCAATCTCTTTTAGATATTCAAAAGTCGGGTCGTAAAACGATGGAGGTCGGGTCGGATCTTCGGTGTCGCCCGGTGGAATTACAATTACCATGCCCTGACGTGCTCTCGTCATAAGCACACGATAGGCATTTTTAAGATACATCTGTCGTTCGGACTTATTAATTTTCTGCCATTGGTTGCCCCGGAACGCGCGATGAATCCAACCATCTTTAGAATACCGAAAGTCGGCGTCCCACGTGACGCAAACCCAGTCGAGCTCCAATCCTTGAATGTGAAACTCTGTGGCGACATCTTCTAAATAGTAGGAAGAGCGCACGTCATCTTTCCCGGCCAAAAACCAATGAACGGGATTCATTGGCGCTTTAACATCAATTGCGTGAGGCTTCAATCGCTCAGCCTGTGACGAAACAACAATGCCGTAACGCTCTGTTCCGCGCGCCTGTCTTTTCATCCAATGCTTGGCCTTTGCGAGGTCGCGCGTAATGACAATAGGATAGTTGGCGCCAATCTGCTCTAGCGTGCGGCGGGCGCCACCCACCTCGAGATCCAGCACCTGTTTAACTAACTGCGAAACATGCTCCGCACGGAAAGAGCGCATAGAAACTGCAAGATGAAGGTCTGCGTTGTAATTCACATTCGCGCGGTTCGTAATACTTTTTAAAACCGTCCCCGCGCCATATTCACTGTCTGTCAGCCGATCTGAAATATGAATATGCCAATCCGGAAACGACCGGTTTAAAGCGTCAACCCATTCGCTGATTCCCGCCTCACCGGTATTTATCTCCTGCCCGCCGCCGACCAAACAAACAATAACACCCCAGTCGAGATGTCGATCGATACAAGAAATCAAAAATTCCGGCTCGGACTGATTAAAATTGGGTCGATTCTTTTTCCGGCGCATGAAATCTGCGGTCTGCTCGACATTCCATGCCCGTTGAGCTTCGTCAAACAGGGCAACATGATCTACGGGCGGATTGGAATCATTCAGGCAGTAATCCCGATAATGGTGCACGTTTTGAACGAAGGCCTTCACTTCGCTCAACGCCTGTTTTTTCGTTAGTCGTTTGCCGCTCGTTTTCTCGCGCGCAACTTTATCGCGAGCCAACGCCTCTTGAAGAATTTGAACGAGAGGCCCATTGCCGGACAGGAAAACGCTGTACATATCGCCTGCGGCGTCGAGGTGCTTGGTGGCTATATTCAACCCGATGAGTGTTTTCCCGGCGCCAGGAACGCCTGTCACAAAACAGATCGCTTTATGAGAGTGTTCCTTTGCAAAATGAATGACTTTGGAAATCGCCTCCGTTGTCTGATGAAGATTAATCGCACCGGCATCGCTTCGGGAAATCTCCGTGACCGAGTGTCCTTTATATAAGGCCATTGCCGCTTCTATAATAGTGGGCGTTGGGCAATAGCGACTAGCCTCCCATTTCGACGCATCAATGCTGTCTCCGTCTGCAAATAACAAAACCGCATCAATCACTTCGGGCAAGGACTCGACACTGCTCTTGATAGGAATAAGCAACTTGTCGTTCTGTGGCGTTGCTCCAATGAAGAAATCCGACGCTTTTGCACCCGTGGATATCAAAATGGGGGCTATGTATTGGTGATGACTCGCTTCATGGAAATTCTTCAGATCCAGAGCATAGTCACAAACCTGATCCAGCCCGTATGACGAAAACGTCTTTTCACCCACTTTGAATTCGAGAACAAAAATGGCCGCACCAATCAACAGAACCACATCAATTCGTTCGCCCATACGAGGAATGGAATACTCAAAATAGATAGTGCCTTCGTATTTTCGAAGGATGGGGCGAAGGATTTCTATCTGTTGAACCCACGCCCCTTGTTGCGTTTGCCGGATGGACGAATCGTCGCTCCCTTGTGATATCCGACCAAGGAGCGCGTCCGTGTCGCTGTTAAGAAAATTTTTGATCGAATCGGAATAATAGGCGCGTTGCATGCGTCGCATGATGCCCACTTCATGGACGAGGAGTCAAGTTGCGCGAATCCGGCTCCGAGGCTCGACTCTTTCCGCGACGCTGCGCCTTCGCGGGAAATCTCTTCCGTCTGCATGTTGTAGCCGGTTATAAACAGGGCTCCTGCCGGTAGAAACCGCAGACTATCCGCCGGTTGGTTCTTTTCCGGCGCGCCGTCGTTTGCTGTTGTAGTCATCTAAAGTTTTTCCGCGCCCACCGTGCGCGGCTACAGAAGACAGGCCTTGCGCGAGCGGCAATAGATTCTGTGGGTGCGGTCGGTGGCCGCGCCGAATTCAATTGGAGGCGTATGAAACTGAAAGAGCTTGCCGAAGCATCGGGAAAACCGGTGCCGTTTATTATGAATCTCCAGCAGAAGTTTTCTCTGCCGGTCTGTAAGTCGTATTCCGCCGGTTACACCGTGCTGGTGAAGAAGCTGGTGTTTCTCGATGCCTGTTCGGTGCCGACCAGAGAATGTCTGGCGCTGCTGACTGCCGAAAAGCGCCTGCTCGAACTGCTGAAGGCCGATTCGCTCGATCCGTCGCCGGAATGGTTTGAAAAGCTCTGTACGATGAAGTCCGGCCCGAACCGTCTGCTGTTGAGCGGCTACGATCTGGAACTCAATTCCGGCGTACAGCCGGGTCTGGATTTTTCTCCGCGCGAAAAAGAGCTGTTCGACCATAAAGAAATGGGCGCCGATGTGATCCGTGCGCTCAAACTCTGCCGCGAAGCGACGGCGGCGGTTCAGGCGCGGCTGGCGCTGGAGCTTCCGCTGCTTTCCGCCGCGCTGAAATGGAGCCGAAAGGCCGCGGGCTCGGAGTCGGTTGTCTTATAAGTTGACTGATGGTTGTCTAATCCGGTTCGCGTCCATTCGTGTTCATTCGCGGTTAGGAATGCTTTTTTCCGTGTATTCTGCGCGTTCTGCGGGTAATTTGTTCCCCCTTTTCAGGAGAGACTATGATCAATGCAGTTTTAAAACAGATTTTCGGGTCGAAGAATGACCGTGACATTAAGAAGATGACTCCGCTGGTGGCGAAGATTAACGCGCTGGAGGAAGAATATCAGAAGCTTTCCGACGACCAGCTGAAGGCGAAGACGCCGGAATTTAAGGCGCGGCTCGTGCAGGGTGAAACGCTGGATGATATTCTCTGCGAAGCGTTTGCAGCGGTGAAAAATGCCTGCCGCCGGTTGTGCGGTACGACGGTTCACGTTTCCGGCCGCGATCTGGAATGGGATATGGTGCCGTTTAACGTCCAGTTAATCGGCGGAATGACGCTCCATCACGGTAAGATCGCGGAAATGGCGACCGGTGAAGGTAAGACGCTGGTGGCTACGATGCCGGTTTATCTCAATGCGCTCGCCGGTCGCGGCGTTCATGTGGTGACAACCAACGACTTTCTGGCCGAGCGCGACTCGACCTGGATGGGCACGGTTTATAAGTACCTCGGCCTGACGGTCGGCTGTCTGAAAGGTCAGATGCCGCCGCCGGATCGCCGCGCGCAGTACGACTGCGACATTACTTACGGCACGAACAGCGAGTTCGGCTTCGACTATCTGCGCGACAATATGGCGATGCGCCCCGAAGATATGGTGCAGCAGCGCGGCCACGCCTTCGCCATCGTCGACGAAATCGACTCGATCCTGATCGACGAAGCACGCACGCCGCTGATTATTTCCGGCCCCGCGCCCTACTCGGCGGACGAACAATACCGCTCGCTGAACGGTACGGTTCAGCGGCTGGTTCGCCGTCAGCAGGAACTCTGCACGAAGCTGATCGACGAAGCGCAGGAACTGCTCGCCAAGGGCGACAAGGATGCCGCGCAGCGTAAGCTCTATCAGGTGAATCAGGGCATGCCGAAGAGTAAGCAGCTTTCCAAAATGATCGAGGAGCCCGCCACCCGCCGCCTGCTGGAGCAGGTGAATAACATGATGATCACCGATTCGTATAAGGATGAAGCGCGCGAACTCCGCGAAGAGCTTTTCTTTACGGTAGACGAAAAAGGCCACGATGCCGGACTGACCGATCAGGGTTGCGAAACGCTCAGCCCGGAAGATCCCGAAAGCTTTTTGATGCCCGACCTAGCAACAGCTCTTTCTGAGCTCGAAGGCCGCGTTGGTCTGGCGCCGCAGGAAAAACTGGTGATCCGCCAGAAACTTCAGGACGAGTTCACCAACCGCAGCGAACGGATCCACGCGGTAAACCAGCTGATCCGCGCCTACTGCATCTATGAAAAGGATGTGGAGTATGTGGTGCAGAACAATCAGGTGATTATCGTCGATACGTTCACCGGACGTCTGATGGAAGGCCGCCGCTGGAGCGACGGTCTGCATCAGGCCGTTGAAGCAAAAGAAGGCGCCCGCATCGAACGCGAAACGCAGACGCTGGCGACGATTACCATTCAGAACTATTTCCGCATGTACAAAAAGCTTGCCGGGATGACCGGTACCGCCGACACGGAAGCGGGCGAGTTTCATGAGATTTACAAACTCGATGTGGTGGTTATCCCCACAAACCGCCCGATCCGCCGCGTAGACATCAACGACCAGATTTACAAAACCAAGCGCGAAAAATTCCACGCCGTGATCGAGCAGATCAAAGACTGCCACAGCAAGAAACAGCCGGTGCTGGTCGGTACCGCCACGGTTGAAACCTCCGAGGTGATCAGCCGCATGCTCGACCGGCAGGGCATTCCGCACAATGTGCTCAACGCCAAGAACCACGCCCGCGAAGCCGAAATCGTTTCGCTGGCCGGTCAGCCCGGCGCCATCACCATCGCCACCAACATGGCTGGCCGCGGAACCGACATTAAGCTCGGCCCAAGTGTGGTTTGGGTGCCGCGCGAACAGATCGTTTCGCAGATTTCACTCAGCGATAAACCCGCCGGCGAAACGCAAACACTGCGCAAACTGCTGACGGAAAAACCGTGCGGACTTTATGTGATCGGCTCCGAGCGCCACGAAGCGCGCCGCATCGACCGCCAGCTCCGCGGACGCTGCGCGCGTCAGGGCGACCCCGGCCTTTCCCGTTTTTATGTTTCGCTCGAAGATGACCTGATGCGCCTGTTCGGTTCCGACCGCATCGCCAGCATCATGGAAAAGCTCGGCATCGAAGAAGGCGAAGTGCTCGAACATCCGTGGCTGAATAAATCCATCGAGAAAGCGCAGCAGCGCGTTGAGCAGATGAACTTCGGTATCCGCAAAAACACTTTGCGCTACGACGACGTGATGAACCAGCAGCGCACCGTAATTTACGGTTTCCGCCAGACCGTTCTGCGCAGTGAAAATCCGCGCGACCAGCTCTACGATGTTATCAGCGATATCCTCGACGAAAATTCCAGTGCGCCGATCGAAGAATTCGTCGCCTGGGCCAACAACACCTTCCCGATCGGCCTGCGTGCCGAAGATATTCCCGCAGAGGCCACCCCCGAAGCAAGGGCTGATCTGGTGTTTGCGAAAGTCAAAGAAGCCTACGAGCTGAAAGTCACGCACGAAGATCCGGCGCGGATCAAGGGCATTGAACAAATGATCATTCTGCAATCGGTGGACGAACACTGGCAGGAATATCTGCGCAACATGGACAGCCTGCGCGAAGGGATCGGCCTGCGCGCCTACGGCCAGCGCGATCCGCTTGTTGAGTACAAGCGCGAAGCGTTCAACCTTTTCGGCGATTTAATGGACCGCATTAAGAATGAAATCGGACAGAATATTTTCCGCACCGGCTCTTCGATGGAAGCGCTGCAAGGTTTCTGGCAATCGATCAATAAACGGATGGTGATGAACCGGGAACAGCAGCAGGCTTCCGCGATGGCCGCCGCCCGGCAGGCACAGCTCGGTCACGGCGCACCGCCGGTCGAAGCGCCGGCGCCGCAACCTATCCGTAATACCGGACGGGAAATCGGCCGCAACGATCCGTGTCCGTGCGGAAGCGGAAAAAAATATAAGAAGTGCTGTGGAGCGTGACCGCGCCCGTGGCGCAAACTCGGCAATATTCAATTCTCAATATTCGATGTTCATTTGCAGAACGCTGTCCTTGAACATTGGATATTGAGTATTGTTTGTTGAACATTATTCGATAATCATCCCCGCATGATTGCGAACTGGTTTGTTGGACTGCATCCGGTTGTTCAGGCACTGCTGGCTACACTCTTCACATGGGGTGTTACCGCGCTCGGCGCGGCAATGGTTTTCTTCTTCAAAACGATCAACCGGAAAGTACTCGACGCCATGCTCGGCTTTGCCGCGGGCGTGATGATCGCCGCCAGTTTCTGGTCTCTACTGGCTCCGTGCATTGAGATGGCAAAGGAAAATCCGGCGGTTCCGCCGTGGGTTCCTGCCGCCGTCGGGTTTCTGCTCGGCGGCCTTTTCCTGCGCGGCATCGACCTGATTCTGCCGCACCTTCACCTCGGCGAGCCGATTGAAAATGCGGAAGGCGTTCCTACAACCTGGCGGCGCAGTGTCCTGCTGGTGCTGGCAATCACGCTGCACAACATTCCGGAAGGGCTCGCGGTCGGCGTCGCTTTCGGGGCTGTAGCCTATAACCTGCCGTCCGCCAATCTCGCCGGTGCCATTGCGCTGGCGATCGGTATCGGTATTCAGAACTTTCCCGAAGGCGCGGCGGTGGCCGTGCCGTTACGCCGCGAAGGGATGTCGCGCCGCAAATGTTTTTGGTACGGACAGCTTTCGGGCGTTGTTGAGCCGATCGCCGGCGTAATCGGCGCGGCAACCGTTCTGCTGATGCGCCCGATTCTGCCTTACGCCCTCTCCTTCGCCGCCGGTGCGATGATTTTCGTCGTGGTGGAAGAGCTGATTCCCGAGTCGCAGTCGAATAAAAATACCGACATCGCCACCATGGGCGCCATGCTCGGCTTCGCCATCATGATGATCCTCGACGTCGCACTGGGTTAAGCCGGGCGCGAACTGTCAGATGACTGGGTCTGTGGATTACTGCTTACGAAATCCCCGATTCGGATCCCGTCGATAATCCAAGCATCCTTCCTATAACGACAGCAGTTCCTGAACGTCGTTCCAGGAGAGTGCCTGCATAAACTCGCCTTCTTTTTCGAGCGTGGCGGCAATGACCCCCTGTTTGCGCTGCTGCATCTGAAGAACTTTTTCTTCGACGGTGTCTTTGGTGATAAGCTTGACGCTGTACACCGTGTTCTTCTGACCGATACGGTGTGCGCGGTCCGTCGCCTGATCTTCCACCGCCGGATTCCACCACGGGTCGTAGTGAATAACCATGTCGGCGCCGGTGAGGTTGAGTCCGCTTCCGCCCGCCTTGAGGCTGATAAGGAAAACAGGAATCGAGCGGTCGGTGTTGAACTCGCGCACCATCGCCTGCCGGTTTTTCGTGGCGCCGTCGAGATAACAGTATTTGAGTTCGCGCGCTTCGAGTTCGCGCCGCAGGATGGCGAGCATCGAAGTGAACTGGCTGAAAACCAGAATACGGTGGCGGGCGTCGAGCGCTTCGTCCACCAGTTCGAAGAAGAGTTCCATTTTCGCCGACGGAAATTCGCTCTTGAGATTCGGCAGTTTGAGCAGGTCGAGATGACAGCAGGTCTGGCGGAGCCGTAGCAGCGTTTTGAAAATCTGCATGCGTGAGCGGTTGAAGCCCTGCGCGGCGACCATGTCGCTGATTTTGCGTTTCGAACTTTCGAGCAGTTCCTTATAAACCAGATACTGATCTTTGCTGAGCGTGGCATGTGCGACGCGCTGAATTTTTTCCGGCAGGTCTTTGGCGACTTCGCGCTTGAGTCGGCGCAGCAGGAACGGATGCAGTTTGCGGCGCAATTTCAGCTGGGCGAGTTCTCCGTCGGGCCCGCCGCGACTGATCGGCAGTTCGTAATGTTCGCGGAACGCCTTGTGGTTACTGAGGTAGCCGGGCATCAGAAAGTCCATGATAGACCAGAGATCGGCGACGCTGTTTTCGATCGGCGTGCCGGTGAGCACCAGTTTGTGCATCGCGCGGATTTTTTTGGCGGCAACCGCATTTTGCGTCGTACGGTTTTTGATGTGCTGCGCTTCGTCCAGAACGGCCACGGAAAATTCGTGCTTCAAATATTCATCGAGGTCCCGGCGCAGTAATGCATAGGAAGTGACAACCAGATCGTGTTCGGCCACCTTCTCCCAGTGGTCATGGCGCTCCGCGCCGTGCATTTTTAAAACCTTCAACTGCGGCGTAAATTTTTCGGCCTCTTCCGCCCAGTTGTCGACCAGGCTGGTCGGGCAGACGATGAGCGCCGGTTTGCCGCGCGCCTTTTCGTTGTGCCGCTCCAGCTGAAGCCAGACCAGCGCCTGAAGTGTTTTACCTAAACCCATTTCGTCGGCAAGGAGTCCGCAGAATCCGCTGCGTTCGAGGAAGCGGAGCCAGTAGACGCCGTCTTTCTGGTAGGAGCGCAAGGTTTTTTCGAGTTTGTCGCCGAGCGGTTCGGGTTCAATTTTCTGCGACCGGTTTTGCATCTGCGCCATCTTCATCCAGTCGGGCGATGCTTCGACGTCAACGCCGTCGAGCGAATGAAGCGAAGCTTGAACGTAGGCGGCATAAATATCGTTCATCCGGAATGTGCCCGCCGCGCCGCCCGCGCCGAAGGCGCAGTCGCTGAAAACCTCGCGGGCGGTTTCGATGGCGTCGATATCGAGCAGGATCGTGCGCCCGTTCTTTTCGACAAACGCCTCGCCCATGTTGAGCGCGCGCTGGATTTCGCTTTCGCTCAGACTCTGTCCGCCGCTGTTTTCGTAGGCGTAGCCGACATCAAAAAATCCGTTGGCGGAGGCTTCGTTGATGCGAATAACCGGCGTGGTAAATTCGGCTTCGTTCATGAACGGCGCAACGCGCCCTTCGAGTTCGACGCGCCAGCCGAAGCGGCGCAGGCGGGGAATCGCGCCGCCAAGAAAATTTAATACTTCGCGCGGGCCGACGATGGCGGTGAGCAGATCGCCGCGATGTCCGCGAAATCCGGTGGGTGCGAGTTTGTCGAGCGCCTGTTTTTCGGCTTCGGGATTTCGTACGCCGTATTCGAGAATATCGTCAGGCGACGGAAGAGAAAAACTGCCGGCGGCTTCATCGCGGCCGGCCACCAGAACGATATCGCCATACTCGGCATAAAGCTTGGCGGCCAGCGAGGCCGGACTGCCGCTGACGACCAGCCGGAAACGCGGCTCGGCGGGTTTCAGCGTAAAGAGGTCCGGCGAAACGTCGGTGTCTACGGGAATGAGGCTTCCAAGTGTCGGAAGTTCGTGGTTCAGAAAATGCGGCACAGCCGGTCGGGCAATGCGCGTCGGGTTATGGTAGATGCTGCGCAGCGGTCCGGGCAGTAGTTCGTCCAGTTTCCGGAACGTATTCTGCACAAAAACCCACCCTTCCCGCGCCCCGATGATGAAAAGCGGACTTTCGTTTTGCGCCGGGAGTCCGGTGTGCATGGAAAGGTTGAGTTCGCCGCTTGCTTCGTCGAGCTCCATGCGCAGCCTTGTCCCGGCGGTTTCGGGCGAGACGGTGAGCGGGGTCTCCGCACCTTCTTCGTTGAGCGGTTTGTTGTGAAAAAGTTGCAGCAGGTTGATGAAATCCGCCTCGCGGGCAACCAGGCGTCCGCGGGCCGGGCCTTCGGAAATATCTTCGAGAACGAACAGCAGATTTTCGTCGCGCGGCGTAAACGAAAGCGGTACGTCGGGCGGCACGTCGTTGAGCGGAATATTCCGTCCGTTGTAATTGGCGAAGCACCGCATCGGGAAGCGTCCGCCCAGCGCCTGTTCACGCCAGTTCTGTTCGAGCGTGATGCGAAGCACCGCCGAAACCGCTTTAGGGTGACCCGACGGAACGCGCATAATGTATTTCGATTCATCAAGCTGTTCGAGGCGCTCGGCACGCCGTTTTTCCTGCCGGGCTTTTTCCTGCCGCAACGGATCGCTGTACTGCCTGACCGCTTCGAGCCCGAGCGCAACAAGATGTGCGCAGATAAGTCCGCGCTCCTGATTGTCGCGGCACGGACAGTGGTTATCGACAAGGCCGTCGGGAAGGATTTCGAATTTGGTGCGCATGCCGCGGATGCCGACGGCCAGTTCGCCGGAGACTATCGGGTGGTCGTATTCCACTTTTTCGACAACGCCGCGCTCAAACAGCAGTTTGCCGTCGCGGAATGACTTCCAGCCGGCCCAATCCTGCAGAATTTTCTGTGTAAACGGTAATGCCATTCCCTATCTTCCATTGGTTGGAAAAATGCGATCCATTCTTTCCAAACAAGAGAAAATAGCGAGAAAAAACAGCGTTCCGGTGAAAATGCTTATCTTATCATCAACCTGTTCAAATGCTTTTTCCACAGGGTATAGGCTTGTGCATAACTTCCGGCGTCCGGAGAAAATTCATTCCGCTTCTCCAGAGTTTGGAAGGCCTCATCGAGCGAACGGTAAATGCCGGCACCAAAACCGGCGCCGCGAGCGGCTCCGAGCGCTCCGTCGGTGTCGTAGAGTTCAATCGTCGCGCCGCTAACCCCCGCCAGCGTCTGGCAGAAAACATCACTCATAAACATATTGGCGAATCCGGCGCGAATGGTTTTCGTCTCTATACCGGTCTCCTTCATCACATCCATGCCGTACATGAAGGCAAAAGCGACACCCTCCTGAACAGCGCGGCATAAATGCGCCCGTGTATGGCGATTGAAGTCGAGCCCGGCAATTTGCGCGCCGGGATTGCAGTTGCCCAGCACCCGTTCGGCGCCGTTCCCGAACGGAAGAATCGTCAGGCCGTCGCTCCCGGCAGGAACCGTTCCCGCCAGCGTATTGATTTCATCGTAGGAGATATTCCCCAGCAGCCGCTTGACCCAGGCCTTGAGAATGCCTGCGCCGTTGATGCAAAGCAGAACGCCCAGGCGCGGGTTGTCTGCCGAATGGTTGACGTGCGCGAAAGTGTTCACCCGCGACTGCGGATCAAACTGCTTTTTATCGGTCACGCCGTAGACCACTCCGGATGTTCCGGCGGTGGCGGCGATCTCGCCGGGATTACGCACGTTGAGCGAAAGTGCGTTGTTCGGCTGGTCGCCGGCGCGATACGAGACCGGCGTACCGGCCTTCAGCCCGAAGTCCGCCGCCGCTGTTACGGAAAGATGCCCCTGAACCCCGAAGGTTGGAACAATCTCCGGAAGTATCTTTTTATCGAAGCCGAAGTGGTTGAGCAGAAAACCGCACGGTTCTGCGTTTTTGAAGTCCCAGAAAATTCCTTCCGAAAAACCGGATATGGTGGTGCGCGCTTCGCCGGTCAGTTTCATGGCCAGCCAATCGCCCGGCAACATGATTTTATCAATCTTGGCGTACAAATCCGGCTCGTTTTCCTTCACCCACGCCAGCTTGGCCGCAGTAAAGTTGCCCGGCGAGTTCATCAAATGGCTCAGGCATTTCTCCGCTCCGATTGCGGCAAGCGCGGCGTTGCCGTAAGGCACGGCACGACTGTCGCACCAGATAATCGCCGGGCGCAACACCTTCTGATTTTTATCCACACAGACGAGTCCATGCATCTGATAGGCGATACCGATGGCTTTTACATCAGCGGGGTCGGCCTTCGCCTCGCACAGCGCCGCGCGCACGGCCTCCTTCGCGCAATCGTACCAGCACTGCGGATCCTGCTCGGCAAAGCCGGGCTGCGGTGAATTAATTTTCTGCTCGGTCTTCGGATAAAATGCGCTGCCTGCGCAGCGACCCGATTGCGCGTCCAGCAACGCGGCCTTGACCGACGAGCTTCCGACATCAATTCCCAGCAGATAGCCCATACTCTTCCCCATCATTTAATATGAATTGCTGGGAGCCATCTGCCAGGCCTTTACCTGCCGCACCTTCGCTGCGCCGCCGTTTGCGAAGACCGACACCGTGAGGCTGTCCGGGCGACTTGGATAGATGCGCCGCAAGACCGCCTGCCGGTCGTTGGCAAAAGCTTCGACTACCGAGCGGTCCACAAAGACACGCAACGTCAGCAGTTCGCCCGACTTGAGCGCGAACGGCCCGGCCTCCACTTGTTTCGGGCCTTCGCCGCGGCTCGATTTTGTGGTGTCGATTTTTAAACGCTGCTCCGCGACATCATAAAAAACGGGCGTTTCCTCTTCCCCGCCGGGTGAGCGGCAGACTTTGATGCCAACCTGCTTGGCATCCTGCGGGTCGATCTGAATTTCCAGTTCAATGGTGTTGCCAGTAATTTTATCGAGAACGACTTCCTTGCCGGACGCGACGTCGATGTCGTTTAGCGTCTGTTCATTGTAGCGCAGACATTGGAGTTCTTTAATCGGACTAATCCTCAGCCGGTTGTCCTCGCCAAGCGAAAGTTCGCGCGGCAAAGCCATTTCGCCCGACCAGCCGCTGGCGGTTTTCGTCGCGCCGCTGCGTTTGTCGAAAATCCAGCTCCACAGGATCTGTCTGCCGTCGGGAGCCTCAAGCGTTCTGGGCGCGAAATAGCCGTTATCCACCCAGCTCATGCGCTCGTGGACTTCGGGATAGAACTGTTCGTTCTTCCATTCGCCGACGTAGTAGCGGGTGCCTCGGTTGTGCGCGATGCAGACCAGCACCCGTTTGCCGCCAAGTTTGAAAAAGTTTGCGCAGGAAATATCTTCGTTCGCGGCCACATCCGGCATGTCGTGATGCATAAACGGGCCGACATAGCGCCATCCGTCCAGTTTGTCGGCTTTGAATGTCGTCGTCGGTTTACCGCTTCTCGGAGCCCCGCCAAAAATTGCATAGTATGTGTCGCCCTCGAGCCAGCCGTATGGATCCCACGAGGTGTACGGCTCCGCGCCTGTCGGATTTGGAATAATCGGGTTCGACGGAAGTTTTGTCCAGTTATCGAGGTTGTCGTCGGTGCTGGTGGCAATACAATTCCCGGCTCCGACACCGTGGAAGATCATGGTCGCCGCGCCATCTTTATTAATAAAGCAGTTGCCGCTGAACATGCCGCGATCGGGGCTGTCCGCCGTCGGGTAAAGCGGGGCCGGATGCTGCCGCCAATGAACAAGATCCACACTGGAGATGTGCCCGAAGAAATGAACCCGGTTTTCCTGATAGATATAGAAAAGGTGATATTGCCCGCGCCAATAGATGGCTCCGTTCGGATCGAACGGGCTGGCATAGTCCTCCGGTATGGTGAAGTGGTAGGCTGGACGATACGGATCGGAAAGCAAGTGATTGCGGAAACGGCGCACAACGGCGATGTCTTCCGGCAGGTTCGGTTGCGCGATCACCGCCGTCGTGGCCTTTGCCGGAACAGGAACGATGGTCGCGCCGACCGAACGTGCGGCATAAAAAGCGGCTTTCTTTCCGTCGAGTAATAACCGTCCGTCCTCAACTTTTGCACCGCCGGCAAGTTGCGAACTGGCGAAGCGTCCGGTCCGGTCGGCGCATACAGCGTCATCAAACGTCCACCAAGCCCACGGCTTCAGCTCCGACGGCTCGTTTGGCTTCAGTTCCGCGATCTGCTCCGCCGTGAGCGCACTATCATAAATGCGTGCGTCGTCTATCGCTCCGGCAAAAAAAGCCGTAGCGCCTGTATGGCGAGGCCCGATGACAACCACGCTCTCCGGCCCAAACGGCAGCGGCGCTTTGATTGTGTAACTGGAATGTTCTTTCCCGTCACGATAGGTTGTCACCTCGTTGCCGCGATAGACGATGGCGATTTGTACGAATTGGTCGGGCCCGGCCTTTTCTGCCGCCCAGTTTTCCTGCGCCTTCTGCGAGCGCCTCCAATAATCACTGCCGGCCATCCACTTTGCCGGAGACACCTCTCCAAAAACAATGCCATCAAAGGACGCAGAAAATTCCGCTTTTGCATTTATTGTCAGTACGCTGCCGCCGCGCTGGGTAAGATTGGCTGGGGCGGCCCATGCAACGAGTGTTTTGTCTTGCAGGGCCGGCTCCGCTACGGCCGACCCGGTCGCGAGTGCTATTATTATAAAGGTGTTGGCTATTCGTCTCATGCATTCTCCTTTTCTATTCCCATCATCGCGGGCTGAGTCTATCGAAGATTCGACTAGTCGATCTCCAGTTTTTTCTGGAGCGCTTCGAGCGAAACGCCCTTGGTTTCGGGCAGAAGCTTCCAGACCAAAACGGCCTGAGCCACCATGCAGACGGCAAAAAAGAGGAAGCTGTTGCCGGGACCAATTGCTTTAGAGGCTGCGGCAACCGGAAAGGCCTGCGAAACAACGGCGGCCATTAGCCAGTGCGTAAAACTACCCAGCGACTGTCCCTTGGCACGAATGCGGTTTGGGAAAATTTCAGAGATATAAACCCATATTACTGCGCCCGTCGACGGGCCGAAGAAGAACAGATAACCGATAAAGAGCCACATCACGGAATTAGATACCTGTTCGCCCGCCGCCATGCCGGTAAATTTGAATCCGACAAGCGCAAGGAAACCCGCCATGCCGAGCGACCCGATGATTAGAAGTTTCTTGCGCCCCAGTTTGTCGATTAGTGCCAACCCGATGGCGGTTGAAATAACAAGCATGATGCCGACGGGTATGGATTGGAGCAGCGCCATATTGCCGTCACTGCCGCCCATGCCGAACACCTTAGGCGCGTAATAGAGCAGCGCATTAATCCCGGACAATTGATTAAACATGGCCAGCATGATGGCCGCCGAGATCGGCAGCGCGTATTTTGCCTGCCAGAATTTGGCATGCACGGTGTCAAACTTCTGATGCATGGATTCGATGATTTCATTAAGGACGGCCTGAGGATTCGATGCACCTATAGATTTCAGTACGCCGAGGGCTTCGTCCATTCGCTTTTGCTCCACCAGCCAGCGCGGGCTCTCCGGAATGAGCGCCAACAGAAAAAAGAAGGCGACCGACGGGAACGTCGCCATCAGGAACATCCAGCGCCACTCGGACATTGCACCGTAAATGGAATCGGTAAACAGCGGAACACTGGCAACAAAAAAGTTTGAAATGTAGGCCAGACAAATACCGAAGCAGACGTTGAACTGCTGCCAGCCGACCAGCCGACCGCGTTTTTCAGCCGGCGCAATCTCTGCAATATACATTGGGGAAACCACCGACGCACCGCCGATGGCCAACCCGCCGATAAACCGGAAAAACCAGAATGAATATAAATCCCACGCGGCACCGCTTCCGATGGCCGAAACGATATATAGCACTGCCAGTGCAACCAGAACCGGCTTGCGTCCCCAGCGATCCGCCGGACGGCTGACGGCAAGCGAACCAAAAATCGTACCGATCAGTCCCGTCACAACGGTAAACCCGAGCATGGCTTCACTCAGTCCAAAATAAGACTGCAACGCCGTCGTCGTTCCTGAAATCACGGCCGTGTCGAAACCAAATAAAAGGCCGCCCAGCGCGGCTATTACCGTACTTATTTTTACTCGTGACTTATTGTCCATCGTTCACTCCTGTTCCGGGGTTTCTCTGTTTCTACATGACCGCACCGGCACCCATCTTCGCGCCGACATCTTGAACAGGGTATCAGCCGCAAATCCATTAGGAATAATGTATCCCTCATATTTCTTAATGTTTTCCAAACAACCGCGCGTCGCAGGAAAGTTTAAGAGCCGTTACTGGGCCGGACGAATGGGCTGGCGGCATCGCCGGACTATCCGTCCGCAACCTCTTTCAGGATTTTTTCGAACCGGCGCATGCCGCTTTCCAGAGAGTGTGTGTTTTCCACGAGTTCACGGGCGCTGCGAACCATCCGCGCGGCAAGCGCACGGTCGGTGAGCAGCCATTCGACACTTCGTGTGAAAAGTTCCGGCGTGTCCGCAACAAGACAGTTAACGCCGGTCTGTGCGTCGATGCCGGCCATGCCGAGTGAAGTGGAAACGACCGGGAGCCCCCCCGCCATCGCTTCAAGAACTTTGGTTCGCATGCCGGAGCCAAGCCTCACGGGAGAAACGAAGACGCGCGCACGGTTCCGGTACGGCCGTATGTCTTTGACGGCACCCGTGACGATTATGCGCCGGTCTTTCTGTGCTATCTGCCGGATGCGCCGGCCGGGCGCGGCACCGACGATATAAAACTTTACTTCCGGATGGCGCTCGCTGAGCTGCGGCCAAATATGATGATAAAACCACAGCACGCCGTCTTCATTGGCGGGGTCGCTCATGAACCCGGTAAGCAGAATGATGGGTTCTTTGGGCACCGGAGGATGCGCCTGCAGATACCTGATGTCCACACCGGCCGGCGCAACAGAGACGGCGAGATCCTGTGCATAATATTGCATGGTAAAACGATCCTGTGGCGTCAAAACAAGGATGCGGTCCGCGCTGCGGTACATGTTAAATTCGTATTTTTGAAGCCCGCGCAACTGGGGAATACTTTTCAGATGCAGCCGTAAATTGACTTCGCCCAAGGCAGTATATTTTTCATAAGAGGCTGTGACGCATCTATGACAAGATATCACCTTGTGAACCGCCGACAGGTACGGGTTTTTGTGCAGATACTGTCCCATCTCCGAAAACTCTGCGATAATGAGGTCGTATTTCCCGGTTTCGTTTTCCTCGCCCACCGCTCTCATCATTTCGTCGGAATAACTTTTCCAGAAAACTGCAGGACGACTTAAAGAAAGATAATCATGAAAGGCGCGGGTAAAAATGTTTCGTCGGGGGTACGGCACCGTGTGCAGGCCGGTTAAAAGCGGACGGAGAGAATCTATTTTTTCTTTTTTTTCGTCTTGGATGAAGGACATCAAGCCGACCTGATGCCCGCGTTCAAACAAATACCGGATTCGTTGATGGATGATGCGGTGTCCGCCAGCAACTTCGGCGTGAGGAAGTTTATTAGTAAGAAAAAGTATCTTCATGCCGAGACCTGTTTCAATACAACTCCTGCACCATCCTCATAAATTCTTCAGGAGAATAGTCACTCATGACTTTTCCGGAGGATTTTATAGCGGCTTCTATTTGGAGGCAGATGCGGTGTAGCTCCGTATGGGTTTCGCCGGACCCCATTAACACATGATACACATCAGACTGTGTAATCCTTATATGACCGTCTTTGTTGTCAAATCCGACGCCTAACAGTCCAACAACCCGACTTTGTCCGGTCTCACTCATCTCTTTTTATCTATTCCCACTTGCACTCTTGGAGAATCTCTGGCTTATTTCCCGTTCTTCTGCCCGATTGTGTAATGGTAGCACAGCAGACTCTGAATCTGCTTGTCTAGGTTCAAATCCTAGTCGGGCAACCAATCAAAACCCCAACAAAACCTTCATTTTATCCAATGTTTACGGGGCTTTCCTTTAAACCCCGCTCTTTTTCCCGCTCCGGTGTGTTCTGCTCTAAACTGACCTATTATAAACGCCGTAAGTCCACCTTAAGCCACGGAACTTTTGACTTAAGCCACAAACCGGGCGCACAAGCCACAGAAAGCGGCTTCCAATAAGCCACAAACTCAACTCCATATCAAGCCAAGGCTTAAGCCACGGATAAGCCACGGGTTCCGCATCGGTCGGTCAGGCGGTGCCGGGTTCGTACCCATGAAGCCCGCATGAAGGCATAAAGGGCTTTGATCTGGCGGGCGGCTTCCCGTGTGTGTACTGGTGTAATAATTCCCTCCCGTGCGTGGACTGGTCGCGAAATTCCCCCGCCCGCGTGTACCGGTCAAGAAACTCCCCTATGCGCGAGGCTGGATTCCAGAATTTTGCGCAGACTACGCGCTCGCGTGTACTGGTCACAAAAGTCCTTTCCCTCGCGCTCGCGTGGACTTGTCCAATAATTCCCTTTTTATGGTGCGAGAGAATCCCTTCACCCGCCCGCGTGTACCGGTCTAAAAACTCCCCCTTATTCGGTGCAAAAAGACTCCGAAAAGTCCTCGCAAAACTCCCCCTAACTCACTCCAGAAAGTCGGGCGTGCCCGCCCGATTTTGCGATTAAACCCCAACAAAAGAGGCTTTTTCAGGCTTGGAGTTTTCGGAGTATCCGGCTTTTAGTTTTGAGAGTTAGTTTCTGAACATTGCAGGGGGGTAATTTTTGGACAATGGACGGCCTTTTTCTCGCGTGCGTATATGCGAAAATCCCCGTGCATCCTTTAGGGACTCACAAAATCCCATTTAAGCAAGCGGGGTTCTTCCTTGTGGATCGTCTTTCGGGTTCGTAGAGTGCCCGCAAAGCAAAGGACTTTGGGCGGGGCTGTTCGGCTAGAGTGTCATCAGCTTATTCCAGTCGCAGGCCAGCGCGTTTTGGATTCGGGCGGCAGTCGTGATAAGGATATTGGTTTGACCGGCTTCGATCTTTTGAACGGTACGAATATTCAAGTCGGCCTTTTCAGCTAGAGTTTCCTGTGTTAGGTTTCGTTCAACGCGGAGGCGGCGCACGTTTCCGCCGAAGGTCTGGAGTTGCTTGGTAATGGCTTTTTTCATTACGGCGCATTGTGGCGTAACGAACCTTTTGACAGTACGGCACAACGGGGCGTAAAGTGCCGCCCTTATTAGCGTGAATAAAAGGAATTTTAGAAACAGCGGAAAACAGAAAAGGAACTGAGCATGAATTCATCAATCTCCCCGAAACTTTTTATCTTAGCCGCATGTGTGATTTTTTATTCGCCTCTTCCTGTAGAAGCGAAGGGTTTCTGGGGGACGGTACAAAGCGCGGGAGCCGCGCTGACAGGGAACTCCGAAGCCGACAAAGCCTACGACAAAGCCTTAGAAGACGCTCGATCTCAACAGGCCGCGTATGTGGCGGAGCGAATGGCGGCAGAGACCAATCAAACCACCCTTAAAGCCATCTTAGAACAGGACAAAAAGGACTCTCTAGCGCGTCTGGCCGCGTATCAGGCGGAGCAAGCAGCACAAGCAGAAAAAGCAAAAGCGGAAGAGGCGGCGGCGGCGACTGAAGTAAGAGATTTTGCACAAAAGAACTTTGCCGTGCCGTTTCTTGCATTTTTAGAACAGGGTATAGACCCGGTTGAGGCGTATGCCCAAACAATGGCGCAGATAGTAGAAACGAGAAGAAAAACGTGGGCTCAAGATGCTTACAGACGAAATCAAAAAATGGACGAAGTTTATGACTCTAACAGAGCGTGGGAATTAGAAACGATTGACGACCCTATTGCTCAGCGCGAAGCACTTAAAACGGCGTGTAATGACATTGGCTCTTTATGCAGCCCCCAAACAGCCTTAGAGATTAACGAGAGAATAACAAAGTATTACGAGAATTATGATAAGGAGACGGCGTTTATGCAAAAGAACTTTGCCGCTCCGCTACTGGCATTTTTAGAACAGGGCATGGAGCCGTTTGCCGCCTATACAAAAGCTTTTGAAAATATGGCCGTGGCGGATCAAGAAACCGCAACCAACAAACAAGCGAAGGCAGAGTATTATAAGAAACAGTTGAATGGGGTGCATGGCATTAAAGACCCAGTTGATCAAAGAAACGAAATGGCGGCACTCTGCAACGATCTTCCTTCCAGTTGCGAACCGGAAACAGCCCTAAAGATCAAAAAGAAAATCGAGCCCTACTATTATGGCATCGAAGAAAAAATCTTCATGAAGAGAACAAGCGGGCGCAGTCGCACGGGAAAGGATTTAGACGGATTCACGCTTAGTAACTTAAATCTTACGCCGTCGCCTGATACGGTGTATCCCTACAGAAAAGGCGGCAGTTGCTTTCAACTCAAAGTCATGCAGTCGTTAAAAGAAGGGGTTTTGATTCGCGGGGAGTCTTTAGGTTCGGACTTCCCTGATAAAAATTTGTTTATCAAAACAAAACGACAATATGCAGATAACGACATGCTGGAGAGCGGGTTTTTTGTCTATACTGGACTGATAGAATACAAAACCGTTTTGGGCGTCGGGGCGAAAGTTCATTCCTTTGAAGAAATAGACGACCCAAAGAAAGACCTGTTTTTTTATTGAGGGTGAATCGTAGCCCCCCATACAAGGCAAAGAGAAAGAGAGCGCCAGAGACTGGAATAAGGATTCGCATTTGCAAACAGTGGAAGGGCTGTTTCTCTATTTGCATTTGCAAACAACGTCCCCCGCTCTAAAGGTTTCAACTTTCACGGTCAAAGGTAGCTTCAGGCGTGCGGCTTCGGCTTCCATGATCTGCCCGATCTCAATGGCCTGTTCCGGTGTGCCGATAGCATAACCGGCATCGTGTACCGGGAAGCAAAGTTTCCAATGCTTGGAAGTTTCCAGTTCAATGATTTTTAAACAGGCGGCGTTCAGAATATCCGCGACGGTTCCCTGTATCTGCCAAGCCAAAACCTGTCCACGGTGTGCGGCGTTGCCCCTGTCCGCTTCAATCTTTCGCCCGGTCAGCGTGTTCGTGAATCTGCGTTGTTTGCCGTGCGGCGTTCCGGTAGTCCAAAGCTTTTCTTTGTATGCGGTCAGGGCTTCGGCGTAGTCCCTGAAATAATCAGCGGCGGGCGGGCACTTCCAGAAGGTCAAAGCCTTTATGCTGTCCGGCATATATGCGAGCGCGTTTATATTTTTCTTGGCTTCGCTCTGGTCAATTCCTAGCAGGTCGGCGGCGGTTTGGTAGGGGTCAGAATTAAAACTGTATCCGATAGCCTTCTGAACAAGTGTCGGCTCTGCCCGTTTATAATCGGCATAAATCAAAACCTGTCCCGGCAGAAGTCCGGCGCATAGCTTTTCTGCCCGCTTTGTTTCCGGGTCGCCCTGAACATTCGGCTTTGAGGATTGAACCCGTCCTGTTTTTAAAACATTCCACGAAGGGCGGCAGGCGGGTTCCTTGCCATAAACAAACGTCCGGCTGTAAAGTAGCTCTGCCAGTTCGCGGGCATCGGCGGGGGCGTAGTCAATCAGCTTGCGGCGCGGTTCATCGTTCATGAGTTCTTGTCGGCTGTAGCGTCTTATCTGGGTTGCCTCTTTGCCGTTAACAATCGCTTTGCCTATCTCGACTTCACACAGAACACCCTTCAGCGCGAGAAGTGCAATTTTAAGGCTTGAGGGGTTTCTACACCCGGCGGCGGCAAGTTCGGGATAGGTCGCTGTTATCGGTTGGCATAATCCAAGCCCGGCACGTTCCAAGGTTGGGAAGGCGCAAAAGTAGAAACTCAAAACCCCGTTGCCTAGCTGTTCCCGGTATCGGCGGCGGACGTAGTTTTCCAGTTTAACGGCTTCGAGAAAATCAAACGGCTTCGGCTTCATAGATTCCCCTTGTGCCCTCGCAGGCGTTGGAAAGGTCTTTGATTCGTTCAGCTTCGGCGCGTGAAATATGAGGGCGGCCTTTTCGCAGAGTACCGCAGAAAAAACAGGCGTTTCTAAAGTGCCCGCCGGGTGTCTCTGAAATTTCGGTCGGCGTGTTTCTATCACATACCGGGCAGAAGGCTTTCAGCTGCACCCCTAAGCGGGGGAAACGTGAACCCCTGAAAACCTTTTCGCATAGCAGAAGCCCGGCAAGGTCTCCGTTTATCATATTGCCCCAAGCGGTCACGGCTTCGCGTTGCAGGTGTCGTTTGTCCCGGTGGGTCAGGGTGTGCGGTTGCGTGTCCAAGTAGGCGCGGAAACCTTCCTGTTTGATTATCCGGCAAGTGATCGTTTCGCCGTCCGGCGTTTCAACCTGAACAATTGCCCGCACATTCCCGGCATCGGTAAGCGGTTCGACTTTAAGAAGCTTCATTTTCGCCCCCCTGTTCTTTGCGCTCTAAAACGCGGGCGGCGGCATCGGCTATCTTTTGCACTGCGTCCGGTGTCTTGGCTAATTCTGCCAGCGCATAAGCCAAACCAACGGCGGCGGGTGCGGTCGGGTGTCCGTTTCCGATAGCGGAACAGATTGCACCTATGGCTTGAACAAGTTTTTTGCTTTCGGTGGTATTCATTTTTTTCCCCGATCTGAACAAGCGCAATCGGCGCAAGGTGTCTTGCAGGTACAAAGAGACATCCCGCAGGGGGTTCGTGCCTGCATCGCGTCTTGAGTCCGTTCTTTTTTCCGTAGATTGGCAGAATTTCCGCCCTTCATCCCCAAGCCTGCCCGGTTCGGATTGTGTCCGGTGCGAAAAACCCAAAGATCGCAGGATTCTAGTTGGCAATCTTTCGGCTGGTCATCGGGTGAACAGTCCCGGCATTTTTGGGCAATCGCATTTAGCGGGCGAATCCCGGCAACGGATTTTCCAAAGCGCAAAGGATAGAGCGGGCAGGCGGTCGCTCCGCAGAGTTTCACTTCGTTTGACTGGTCATTGCAACAGGTCAAACACTTCGTGCGGATTGCCTTCAGTGGTGAAGCGGGGCGGCTCATATTGAACCCCCTGCCCCGTTGCGCATAAAGTCCCGCACTTGTGTCTCCGCATATCTCACGGCGCGGGCAGAGAAGCGCACGGGGGTTAATAGTTTTTTGCGCCCGTATCTTTTAATTGTTTCAGAATGGACGCCCAACAGGGCGGCAACCTGTTTGCGGGTCAGCATTTTTTCCGGTGATAGTTTTGGTTCTTTGCTTGCGGATAGAATCCGCTTTTTTTCTTCGGGCGTGGTGTCACTAAACACCAATGTATTTCCTGCATCTGTGACTTGCATAGTTTTGCTCCATAGAGGTTCGCCGTATGTTGTTTTCCCGGCGTTTCTATGGATGAAAAACTACGCAATGCAGAACGATTTGCCTTCAGACGGATGAGCCCCTAAAAATCGCTCAAACGTCCCAGCAATCAATGTTCACCTGCTTACGAGGATGAGAATTGCGCTGTTTAAGGACTTCTTTAGTTAATCGCGTCGGGTCTTCGCTTGGATACCCAATTGCATCAAATGCTATTCGGACAAGCTTTGTAAACGGACTTGTTGCGGCTGTGCCGGGCTCGCCTACTGAAAACCGTTTGTAGTCATCTACCAAAAGTTGAACAACCGTTTTTGCCCTATCGCGTTCAATTGTTTTTTTAGCGACTTTTTTTTGTGCCACTTCAAAGGCAACTTTGTAAGATACGTCATAAATTTCGATGAGAAAATCACAAACCTGATAAGGATTCTCCATAAAATTCGAAAGAGAATTAGCCTCACGGCGGCGTCCGCCGTTTCTCACTCTTTCGCTGTCCATCTCTTTTTCTGTTTTTGCTATTCGGCGGGCAACTTCTCCGGCCAGTTTTTTTGTTGTGAAGTCATCCATATGGTCAATAGCGTTAGAAAATGCTTCCAGTTGAGCTTTTATGTTTTTGGCCTTTGGTCGGTCGGGTTGCGTTTTTGCTACACTGATTGCCATTAAAAAGTGCGTGTAATCCCAATATGTTGGTTCTTTTTTAGCCGTGTATTTAAACCATTCAAAAAACCGCGTTTTAAATTCGATGGGAATGGCGAGATATGCCGCATTATCAGTACGTTTATCAAATTCGCTTGGCTTCATTGCGGTGGAATAAATCGCATCCTCTTCCGCCATGGGGGATATTTTTTTAGCAGGGGTCTTTTTTGCTGTGGTTTGTTTTTTGACGTTTTTCATTCCTTACCCCCTGTCAGTTCGGCTTTGATTGCTTTCCAGTTTTTCGCGGTCATTCCTTTCGCAAGTTCTTGAATCCACGGCGGAACAATCCGGTCGGGCTTGCTCTGTTCCGGTTCGTTTAATTGCCAAGCCGTGGCGGTATGCCGGGCGGTCTCTTCGTTTACGTGCGTATAGTGCGCGGTCATTGCCGGGTTGCTGTGCCCGACGTTCGCCTGAATCATTGCTTGCGGTGTTCCGGCGGCGGCGTGCAAAGAAACGTAGGTGTGCCGCAGGCTATGAAAGCCAACTTCCAAAACGGCCCGCTTGCCCGTGTAAACTTCTATGTTTTCGCCGGGTTTGTCCGGGTCGGGTTCGGTTCTGTATCCGGTGCCTTCTCTGTGCGTTGTCATCTTGCGGTCTTTGAAGTGAGCCTGAATTTCAAGGGCTATCATCGGCTGTTTTGACGGGCGTCCTTCGGCGTTGCGGTAGGTGTAGAGTTCGGCAAACCGTGGCAGAACGTATCCTTTGCGCTGTTTCGGCGGTGTCTCTGAAAGTTTGGCAAGCAGGGCGGCGGGTATGCCGATTAAAACAGGCTTGCCGCTTTTGGCTGTCTTGTTCGGCACGCGGCGAATCAGCCCACGGTCTAAATCCACTTCCCCCCAAATCAGGGTGCAGCAGTCCCCAAGGCGCAAGCCCGTGAAGGTGCCAAGGTAAAACAGGGTTTGCAGGTCTCCCGTTGCGTTTTCCAGAATGTCTTTTAGTTCGGCAAGGGTGAGTTCGCGGCGGCTGTTTGTTTTCAGATTCTTGCGGCGTATCTTGTCGAAAGGGTTTTCTTTCAGTCCGGCAGCATCGGACAGCACGCGGAAAAACATCTTCAAAAATGCCGTGTGCTTGTTGTAGGTGTTCGGGCTTGTCCCTGTGCCCCCGTTCAGCGTTGCGGCGTAGTCTTGCGCCGTTTGCGGCGTTATTTCTCGCAAGGTCAGCGGCTGGGGGTCTTGCAGTGCAAGCCACTTCTCAAAGCGCGTCCAGTGTCCGGCATAATTCCGCAGCGTCCCTTCCCCGCTATCCGGTCGGTCAGGGCTTCGCAGATAAATTTCCCAAGCGTCAGTTATGCGCAGAAGCGGGGCGGCGGCTTCGGTTGCCAGTGCCATTTCTTCGCCTGCCTGTGTCAGCGTGGCGGCAACGGCCTTTATCTGTGCTTCCCGGTTCCCTGCCCGCATCGGGGCGGTTAGTCGCTTGCGTTCGGCTTCGGCGTCCCGCAGTTCCGTGATCGGCTTGCCATTTTTCCCGGTCAGGGCGTGCCTTGCCCGTTTCCCGTTGGCGGTGTACTGAATCCAGAAAACGCCCGGTGTCTTATTGTCCGGCGGATATTCCTGCCCGTCTTTGGTTCGCTTGTATAAACGCCCGGCACCCCGTGCGCTTCTGGTTTTCTTTTCGGTCTTGGCTTTGGCTTTTTTACTCATTGCGTCCCCCTGTTCTGGTATGACACTCAGCGTGCCAAACGAGGGGAGAATAAACGAGATAAATCCACCTTAAGCCACGAAGCAAACAGCTAAATCGTTTATAATAAACACTTTGGTTTAATATTTAGCAGACTCTGAATCTGCTTGTCTAGGTTCAAATCCTAGTCGGGCAACCAACTCCCTCTTTACGAGACGCGAATAGGCATCAGTACATACAGAAACGGTACGCCAGTCTTTATCACACCAGGGCTCAGCTCATCCGACAGTTCAAAAAATATCTCGTCAGAATCCAGATGCCGTAGCGGCGCCATTAGAAAGCCCGGATTAAACGCGATGGATATCTCTTTGCCTTCATACTTAACGGGAATGGTTTCCCGCGCTTCGCCGATTTCCGGACTATTACTTACCAGCTCAAGTTTGTTTTTACCAAAGTTAAGACGTATTGAGGCCGTTTGATCGTCTGTTAGCAGTGATACTCGGCGAACTGCGTTCAGGATGGTTTCTCGGTCGATTGCTATTCTTTCTTCACATTGAGCGGGAATAACCTGTTGAAAATTCGGGTATGTTCCTTCGATCAGTTTTGAAATAATAAGAATACGATCAAAATCAAAAGCCACCTGAGTGTTGGCGACGCGAATTCTTAATACCCCCTCATCACCAAGTGTCTTTATTAACTCATTCAGTGTTTTTGTAGGAACTACTAGATTTGCCTGCGCATCTTCTGAAAATTCTACTTCCTGTTCGACCAATGCAAGACGCCGTCCATCTGTCGCCACAACAGTCAGTTTTTCATCTTTAAAGCTGAGTAGAGATCCGTTCAGGATGTAGCGGGTTTCGTCCGTAGAAGAAGCATAAACTACCTTCTGAAGCATTTCCTTAAAAACATTCTGATCGATCGTGTAAACAGCACTCTCTGTAAATTCAGGAAGCGGCGGAAATTCTTCTTCTGAAAGACCCACCAGCTTGAAAAAGGAAGGACCACAACGAATGGTGGCAACGTCTTTTGCATCAACCTCTATTTCAACCTGTCCGCTAGGCAACTCGCGACAGATGCTAAAGAAGCGGCGGGCGGGCAGTGTAGTTCCACCCTCTTCGGTGATTTCGGCCGCGGCACTGGTCTTGACACAGACTTCCATGTCGGTGGTGGTCAATGAAACGGTATCCCCTTCTGCTTTCAAAAGAACATTGGAAAGAATGGGAAGTGTGCTGCGCTGTCCAACGATCGACTGAACTTTCTGAAGCGCTTCCAGCAAGACATCTTTTTCAATTACGAGTTTCATCAACACCCCTCTAGAATTAATAGGATTATAATTTATATAAACCGTCTTATTATTAGTACTGTAAATAGGTTGTTCCGTCAGCCTATTTTTTGTTTTAACCCCATCTAATTAACCTACTTAGCACTGTGGATATCTCTGTGTGAAAATCGAGCGGAAATCCATTTTGTTTTTAGTAACCCGAAGTTGTTGTTTCTGTGCCCAGCTTATCCACAGGGTATTATGAATGTTATTTATGAATGTTGTCCGGCCTTTTGAGAGCTGTGGGATACCCGCTGACGAAGCAAAGCAAGAGTCTGTCTCAATTTCAAATCTTCGGTTTGTCTCTGTTCGACGAGCTGGCACGCATGAACAATCGTAGCATGATTACGACTAAAGGCATCACCGATGACCGGGAAAGAAGAAGTGGTCATAGTTCGGGCCAAATACATGGCAACCTGCCGGGGCCAGGCGATGTTTTGAGGTCGTTTAGGTCCTACCAGGTCGCCAAGACGGATATCAAAATGCTCTGCCACGGCTTTTTGGATTCCTTCTATGCTGACGGCGTGCTTCTTTTCCTGATCCAGCGTATCGCGCAACAGATATTCCAATTTAGAACGATCCAGCGTTTGACCAGTCATAGAAGCGTAGGAGGCGACACGGATCAGCGCACCCTCCAGACGACGGATATTGGACGAAATTCGTTCAGCAATATAAAAAAGAAGACCTTGATCGATCACCATATCCAGTTGAGCACATTTTTTGCGAAGGATAGCCACTCGCGTTTCAAGATCCGGGCTTTCCAATTCCACAACCAGACCCCATTCAAAGCGCGACACGAGCCGCGGCGCTAGACCGGAAAGTTCCCCGGCAGGTCTGTCTGAGGTCATCACAATCTGTTTATGGTTTTCAAAAATCGCGTTAAAGGTGTGAAAAAACTCTTCCTGCATCCGATCTTTTCCTGCAAGGAAATGGATATCGTCAATCAGTAGCGCGTCCACGGTTCGGTATTTTTTACGAAACTTGGCCAGCGCATTCGTCTGTAGAGCCTCAATATATTCGTTTATGAAGGATTCGCTGGTGGTGTAGCACACCTTGCCGCGCAAATTTTTTGAATGGATAAAATTGCCGATCGCCTGCATCAGGTGCGTTTTCCCCAGACCGACATCGCCGTGAATGAAAAGCGGATTATAAGCTCGCGACGGAGCTTGCGCTGCCGCAATGGATGCCGCGTGAGCAAACTGGTTTGATGGACCCACAACGAAAGCATCAAACGTGTAGTTTTTATTGAGATTGTTTTCTGTTGGTTTTTTAGTTGGCAGCGGAGCTCGGTTCTTTTCTTTTAGCTCCTCCGGGAATTCCGCGCTCAGCGTGTAATCCACCGTCAGATCAATCTGCATCTCGCGGCCCGAGACAACAACCAGCGCCTTTCGAATGAGAGGAAGGTAATGCTCCTCGAGCCACGACTGATAGAAATCATTCGCGACGACAAGGACGGCTCTCGTTTCTTCGATGCTGCGGCACTGAATGACGGCGATCCACTTTTCAAAAATATCCTTCGGCAGAGTTTCTTCCAGATGGCGGCACGCCTCTTTCCAAAGCTCATCTTTATCTTTGCGCATAGGGCTCCAAATCGGCACAGTTAGAAAACAATTAACAAAACAAGAGGAGATATCGACAGGTTGTTAACAAGTGAATATCCCCTGCGCTTTCGCGACACGAACAAGCTAATAAACTCAGCGGAGATGCCCAAGGGTAAAGCCTGCCCCGACAGAAAAAACCGTACCGTACACAAGATGTAGATTGAAAAATAAGAAGACCCACAAAATACCGTCCAAAGATCGGAAAAAGAAAAACTCACCAAACGCATCTTTTTTTTGTAAACAGGCCTCTAACAGAACCTTTACGCATATGAAAAAACCAGCACCCGTACACATACTTATCAGCAGCGCAAAAAGCACCGCCGACATCCGCTATCTGTGCGGCGCAGAACCGCCTGAAAATGCGGTGCTTATCTATGCAGACCGCCGTGGAACACTCATCGTTTCCGAGATGGAGCACAACCGGCTGCGCAGATCCGTCAATCGCGGCATCACCGTTTTATATCCGGAGTTGCTCGGCTCTTCTTGGAAAAAAGGCGCGGCGGACTGGATAAAAAAGTGCACGGACAAAAAAAATATGACCGTCACCGCCGACTTTCCGCTCGGCCTCGCCGAAAAATTGCGGAGCGCCGGTTTCAAAATAAAAATTTCTGAAGCAGCGATCTGCCCGCAGCGCGAAATTAAAACCGCTGACGAAAAATCCGCCATAAAAAATTCCCAACGCGCCGCGGTCGCCGCCATGAACGCGGCAATCAAACAGATTGCGTCCTCGGAAATCGGCAAAGACGGAATCCTGCGCTGCGGTAAAACGGTTCTGACGTCGGAAATGGTTCGCGCCACCATCTGCCACACTCTGCTTGACCACGATTGTATCGCAACCGAAACCATTGTCGCCGGCGGACCGCACTCCGCCGATCCGCACGAGCGCGGTGCCGGTCCGCTCCGCGCCGGACAGCCGATCGTCCTCGATATATTTCCGCGCTCGACCGCAACCGGCTACTGGGGTGACCTCACCCGCACCGTTTGCCGCGGTCCGGCACCGGCGGAGCTGAAGAAAATGTATAACGCCGTCAAAGCCGTGCACGCCGCCGCACTTAAAAGTGTGAAAGACGGAGCTTGGACCGACGATGTTCACGCCGCCGCCGCTGGCGAACTGGATCGGCGCGGATTCAAAACCGAAACCATCGACGGCGTTCCGCAGGGATTTATCCACGGAACCGGACACGGCGTCGGGCTTGAAATTCACGAAGCGCCGCGCGTCTCATCGGCGGTGCATAAAAAACTGCGCGCCGGAAACATCATCACCATCGAACCCGGCCTTTACTATCCGCACATCGGCGGCATCCGCATCGAAGACACCATCCTCGTCACCAAAGACGGTTGTGAAATGCTCGCCCCCCGCCAGAAGATGCTGGAAATATAAAAGGTGGCGCGCGACCGCCGGGCGCGATTTGCTTGTCCGCCGAAAGAGGAAACGTGCTCGGCGATCACGTTCCACCCGATCTCTATTCCCGGAAAATACGTCACCGGCGGCAATATCCTGCATCATGGCATTGCCACCCGCCACAATTCGCCGCTATGCTCAACGCGGTTTTCAGTAAAATGCGTCTGATGCAGAAACAAAGTATGAGAAAATATGTAGCGGGAAAATCATCATGAAAAAAAACGTGGAATATTCGTACTACAGGCTCGGCTTCAAAGCCGCGTTCATCGAACCACTTCAAGCTGAGGATACATTTTGCGTAAACACGCCGGACGGCAGATACCAAATGACAAAAAAAGAGTTTGAAAGGGTTTTTTCTAACGTCGTTCGGAGCAAGTCTTATGACAAAGGTTTGTATCACTATCCAACAACACCCAAGAAAGCACTGCAGTTTCTGATAAAAGAACAGAACTAGCGCCTTTACTCTATATCACCGCCTCCGGCGGTTCAGAGAGCCGCTGAACAGTATGCAAAGGAGAAGAAGATGGCTTTAGTGGAATGTCCAGAATGCAAGAAGTTCATTTCAGATCAAGCACCCGCGTGTCCCAGCTGTGGTCTGCCCTCAGCCCGCAAACCTTCGACTCCCAAAAAGTCGTCACCTCCCGCATCCCCGCCGCCAGTTGACCTAGCCGAGGTGCTCAAGTATGTGGATCGCTCACAAACGCCAGGAAACTGTAGAACCGTCAATGGTCTTGGCATCACGATGGGCGGATTCATCCCTCTTTCCGGCTATCCTAATATAGGGTTCATCAAGCGTTATTTTTCGGTGATGTTTCTGCCGCTCATTCCCATGGGAACATATCTCGTCGTAGACTGGGACGGCTTTTCAGGAAAGTTCGTCGGTAAAATGTCCGACGAACACGTTGGCAAATTTATTAGCCAAGGCAAGCAGGCTGTAGCAGTAGCCCTCGGCGCTTTCGGGCGGCTCGCATTAGTGATAGGCATGCTCTTCCTGTTGGCACACATCTTGTTTGCACTGCGATAACGGATGCATAAAAAGCACCGAATGCGATCTATGGCCCAGATTTTTTCCGCATGGTTCCACTGATGAGTTAATGTAGACGGTTCTGACTACTTTTCCCTCTCAATATCGGCACCGAGGGCGCGGAGGCGCTCATCGATGGCTTCGTAGCCGCGGTCGATCATCTGCGCGTTGTCGATGGTGCTGCGGCCTTCGGCGCAGCAGGCGGCGATCAGCATCGCCATACCGGCGCGGATGTCCGGACTGGTCAGCCGCGCGCCGTGGAGCTGCGACCGGCCGCTGACGACGACGCGGTGCGGGTCGCACTGAATGATGTTGGCGCCCATGGTCATCAGGTGATCTACAAAATACATGCGGCTTTCGAATAGTTTTTCAAAAAAGAGCAGTTGTCCCTGTGTTTGCGTTGCCAGCACGATCAAGACGCTCATCAGGTCGGACGGGAACGCAGGCCAAATACCGTTTTCAATTTTCGGCGTGAAGTTTCCAAGGTCGGGAACTATCTGGCGATCTTTCTGCGCGGCCTGCGAAAGCACGCCGTTTTTGAGCGTCCAGTTGACGCCGAGTTTGGAAAATCCTTTTTCGAGTACGCTGAGCGTGACGGCATCGCCCGGCGCGGCGATTTCGAGTGCACCGCCGGTGACGGCGGCGGCGGTCAGGAAACTGCCGGTTTCGATGTAGTCGGGCTGAATCGTATGTTCGGTACCGGCGAGCTGTTTGACGCCGCGCACATGCAGCCGGTTGGTGCCGATGCCGGCGATATCCGCGCCCATTTTGACGAGCAGGTGCGCCAGATCCTGGACGTGCGGTTCGCAGGCGGCGTTGAAAATGGAGGTTTCGCCTTCGGCGAGTACGGCCGCCATCAGAATATTTTCGGTGGCGGTGACGCTAGCCTCGTCGAGAATCAGGTCGGCACCGACAAGCGCTTTGCGCTTAAAGTGATACGGCGCGGTGTCGTTGACTTCGATGCCGAGAGCGCGCAGTCCGTAAAAATGGGTGTCGAGGCGGCGGCGGCCGATGACATCGCCGCCGGGCGAGTGAATCAGCGCCGAGCCGTGTCGCGCAGTCAGCGGTCCGGCCAGCAGAATGGAGGTGCGTACTTTCCGGCAGTATTCTTCGTCGAGCTCGGTGGCTTTCAATCCTTTGGCGCAAAGCGTTACGCAGCCGCCCGATTTTTCAACCGATACGCCGAGCGACATGAGCAGTTCGAGCATGACGCGCACGTCGGCGATATCCGGAACGTTGCAGAGCCGGACCGGCTGATCGGTCAGAGTACAGGCCGCCAGCATGGGCAGAACTGCGTTTTTGTTGCCGCGCGGAGAGAATTTTCCGCCAATGATATTACCGCCGTTGATGATGAATTTTGCCATGGCGCCGACAATAGTCATTTTTCCAATAT
>Ga0247840_10000969_pt1 | contig 57636 bp, 32 predicted proteins | sample LaCruzMarch2015__FD_192404 | JGI IMG/M metagenome (GOLD analysis project Ga0247840, IMG submission 192404) | Freshwater microbial communities from meromictic Lake La Cruz, Castile-La Mancha, Spain - LaCruzMarch2015_17m | ecosystem: Environmental > Aquatic > Freshwater > Lake | place: Spain... | reverse complement strand
CGCTTGCTGAAAACGGTATTTCAAAATCTATCGTTTGTTTTGAAACAGATAGCAATTGTTAAAAAAACAGACGATTCTCGTCAAATTATATATCTTAACGTTGGCTGAGTTTTTCAGCAGACCCTATATAATAGGTCTTAACAACACGAGCATTTACAACGAGCCGGTTGAGACTACTTGAAACTGCCACACTTGCACCATAAATCAGGGCATCTTCAAAGGTTTTATCATATTCAGGATTACCGATTGTTCCTTTTCTGACATCCTCGGGATACACATTCAGAAAGCTGGTGTTGTTTCGTTGGGCAGCTTGCATTACTTCCATTAGTGTACCTTCGTTGGCACTTCCACTTTTTTCGTACATTTCATAAAATACTTTGGTTGTATGGCTCCAACTCTCAAAATTACTCACAGGCGTAGTTCCCTTTAATCCATTTTGACCAACATATATCCCTTTGCTGGCACAATAGTCTCCGTTGGCAGATAATTGACTTCGACCGCCAGCTATGTTACCTACATTAAGCGTGACAAGTAAGGGGGATTTATTAATTGAAACGCTACTTGAATCAATAAATTCGCGAATGGTGGAAAACCACAATGCTTCGGAAAATGTTTTATTGTCACTGGATGCAGCGCTAGTAAATTTAGCACTGAAAGAGGGGTCTCTTGTATCAATAGTTCCACTTCTGTATGGGTTTGTTTCTGCGCCAGGAGTCACATCAAAGAAAAGAATGGAATTGTCATTTTCAAATTTTCGGGATATCTCACGCAAAAATCGGAAAGCATATTTTTTGTAAATCGGATCCCAAATCAAAGGTATTTCGGTCTGACTCAAATCATGATAAGCGAATTTAGCCCCTTTTTCCCAAACCCATTGAGGTGTTGGATGTTTATAGTAAACCGGTGGCCAATAACCACTTGTTGACCACATTATTCGGAGTGCAACATTTTTCCCAGCATCTTTCCATGGTTTTATCCAACTGTCTACTGCTGTCCAATCATATTGTCCGTCGGTTTTTTCTATTTCACTCCATATAACCTGAAAAAACGCACCACTAATGGATGGATTCTGAATAGGTGAAACATCCGTTGCAAAGTCTGCTTTAGCATAAAATAGTAATTTCATGTTTGTTGTGGCCACAACATGCTGAGGAGAAATCATGATTGTAAAGCTAATCAACAGTGCTTTAAATGTGATTTTATGGAATGATCTCATATACTTATTTTAAATGATTATCAAAGAATCAATTATGGTTGCTATGCGTCGAAGTCAACAATTATTCTTTCAAAAATTTACCGACTTTATTGTTTGTCTGCAAAAAATATAATCCACTAGTAAGCGACGATATATCAATTTTTCCATTTTCAGAAATTATGCCTTCCCAATAAGTCTGGCCAAAGATATTATAGATTCTTGCTTTCCCATAATATCCCGAAACATGAATAAAATCGAAAGCTGGATTGGGATGAACACTTAATCTTTTCTCCTTGTATTGTAAAATATCTGAAGTATTTGTCATACAAGCAGTAATAAATTTCCAATTGTCCTGACCTCCTTGTTCTATTAGACAATTCAAATTGTGATCGCAAGTTGTTTCTACATATTCGTGTGTAATGTTGTAAGTTACTAAACTATCACGAAAGTTTATATTTTGACCCTGCATTGCACCAACTGTTTGTCTGACTGATATTTTAGATTTTAATATCGCTGCATTTATCCGTAAATTAAACCAAGGCGAAAAGTTATTGAAATAATTCTCGTTAAGGTTGAACATCTTAGTTGAAGATACTTTCGTTTTAAGTTCATTCCACGATAGTAAAGCTCCATCGTAAATTACTGCAGCTCTAAAATAATCTGGATACTTGGTAATAAACTTTGCTGCTCCAAAACCGCCCATCGAGAATCCGGTGACAAATCTTTTGTCACTTGAATTAATAGTTCTATACGTGTTATCTACGTAAGGTATTATTTCTTTTATAATATTTGTTTCAGGCATAATTGCACCATCATAACTATCTGCCCAAGAAGAATCGTCGTAACCATCGGGAAAAATAATGATCATTGGACCTGCTAATCCGGAAGATATCGCCAGTTCGAGCGAAGATGGAACGGTAACTATTTGATTCCCTGCATAGGTTCCACCCACTCCATGTAAATGACAAACTACTGGATACCTATCCGTTGAAGTATCATAGTTTTCGGGTATATACACCGTAAATGTGACAGGTTTATTGGTAACAGACCCTGTTATTGTGACGGTGTATGTTTTGCCTTTTAAACCAGCGAAAATGTTACTAAAAAAAACAACGAAAAGCAGAGCGAAAATTAGTTTTGTATTTTTCTTCATCTTAATTATTTTAACTTGTTATTGAAATATTATACCGTGTTTATTGGACAATTATTTTTCTGGAAATAACATTGCTTCCAAGAGAAACTTTGCAGATATAAAGACTATTACGAATAGATGATATATCTATTTCCTGATTCGGAATTACGGTTGATGATAATAGCTGTTGACCTGTAAGGTTGTATATTTGCAATGCAGTTACATTTGCATTTTCAATTTTCAACTGTTTTGATTTTACTTGAAGCAGTAATGCCTTTTGATCGGTTGATGAATTGATGTTTAAACCCGTTTTAACTCTTGTGATATACAAATTGAAAAAATCTTTAGTTCGTGTGAACATGGTAGCATCTGTACTCATCTGCTGATGTGTTAGCCCCGGATAGATATAATAATTATAAAGTAGGCCATTTTTTATAAATATTTTTTCGAGATTGTTGTCATAAACAATTGGAACTGTAACATCAGCATCGCCATGATGAAAAATATAGGGTTTGTTGATTTTGTTTACAACTGCTTCTGAGGCATAGGTGCCATCAGAGGTGTTTCCCACACCACCGGCAGTATGTCCGAAGCAACTAAATTTTTCTGGATATATACCTGCTAAAGCAATGGTTAGAAATGCGCCTCTGCTATGACCAAATGCAGCTATTGAAAAGGTATCAACGTAGTTCAACGATGCTAAAATATCCCAACATTTCATGGCGCGAAATAAATTATCGTTACTTGCTCCCCAAGTTTTCTGATCAGCACAATCGCCAGGCGAACCGCATGGAATTGATGTTGAAATTGCCGCATGAGTATAATTTGTAGCTATGCATATATAACCCCACGCAATCATTTGACGTGCTACATTTGTACTATAAGATAACGAACTGCCTCCAGTACCATGATTAATAATTACCGCTGGAAATGGTCCGTTTCCGGCAGGTTTGTACAAAATCCCTTGTAGTTCGTAAACCACCCCATCAACCGTATTGCTATAGGTCCACTTTGCGCCACTTGCATTTTCGGCATTGCCAGTAAGTGTGAACCCGGACAGTTGCGCAGAGATGGTAAATGAGAATACAAACATTACAATACCAACTATAAACCCAATTTTCTTTATCATTCTCATATTTTAATAATTAATGAACATTATTTTTTCAAAAATTTACCGACTTTCTTGTTTGTCTTCAAAAAATATAATCCACTAGCAAGCAACGAAATATCAATTTCTCCATTTTCCTGAATTAAGCCTTCCCAATTAGTCTGACCTAAGATAGTGTAGATTTTTGCTTTTCCATAATATCCCGAAACATGAATAAAATTGGAAGCAGGATTGGGATATATATTTAATTTCTCTTCCTCGTTTTGAATAATATCCGTACTACTTGCCAAACAAGTTGTTATAAACTTCCAATTGTCCTGTCCGCCTTGATCGAGAAGACATGGAAGATTGTGGGCACAGGTAGTTTCTACATATTCGTGAACAATATTGTATTTTGAAAGACTATCTCTAAAGCTAATATTATAAGGTTTAAGCAGACCTACAGTTTGCCTAACTAGAGTTTTTGATTTTAATTCTACTGCATTTTTACTTAAATTGAGCCAGGGTGAGAAATTATTGAAATGACTTTCATCATTATTGAAAATCTTTAAAGTTGGGTTTAACCATCTGGTTTTAAGTTCAGTCCATGAAAGTAAAGCACCATCATAAATTACAGCGGCTCTAAAATAATCAGGGTATTTGGTAATGAATTTTGCACTGCCAAATCCACCCATCGAAAATCCACTAATAATTCTTTTTTCCCGTGAATTGATAGTTCTGTAGGTATTATCAACGTAAGGTATAATTTCTTTAATAATATTTGTTTCGGGCATAATGGTTCCATCAAAACTATCAGCCCAAAATGAGTCATTATAACCATCGGGGAAAATAATAATCATAGGGTTTGCAAAGCCTGAAGCTATTGCTTGTTCCAACGAGGCAGGAACGGTATTAATCTGGTCACCAGCATAAGTTCCTCCTACACCGTGTAAATGATAAACTACCGGATATCTATCAGTAGAGGTACTATAATTTTCGGGCAGGTACACCGTAAATGTAACCGGTTTATTGGTAATAGATCCGGTTATTGTAACAGTAGAGGTTGTTCCTTTTAAAGCTGCGAAAGCGTTGCCATAAAAAATGATGAAAAGAATAAATAAAATGAGAGTTGATTTTTTTTTCATATAAATGAATTTTGAATGAAAGAATGTAATTGTAAGTAAGAATTATTTACTCAAATGACAATTAAAAATCATTTTACCACTATTCTATTTTATATTTTTAAGTGAAATACGACAATTATCTGTTTTCAACCTGAGTTAAACGATTTATTTAAACTCAATAATTTACATATTATTATATCATCATCATCTATTACCTCAGAATCTAAGTGAAAGATTGAGTCGGATTCTTGACAAATATGGATTTGTTGTGTCATTAGTTTCTAATTTTCTATATAAATAATAAGTTAGATTTAATGATGTATTCATAAGCAATACATAATCAAATGCAAATGAATGCTGAAAATAATTGGTGGGTTGTAGGGTATTGTCATTAGAAAAAGCTGCCATTACTGCATCGGTTTCGGCAAAAGATATTCCATACAACAATTTAAAATCTTTCGGATTTAAAGATTTCCCAGCAAAAAAATCAGCGGAAAATCCTTTATTGTCTTTTTTTGCACCGATATTGTAAACAAAATCCAATACGACTCCAACTGGCACACTACCTATACTCGAATTAATCTTGAGTATACCATCTAACAATCTAAAATTATTCAGGTAGCCTGTGCTATCCGGTCTAAGAAAGTTCGTGCGAATATCATCTGCTGTAATGGCCGACAGTATATTATTTTTCTTGAAAGCACCTATTGAATAGTTGTAGAATGAAGCACAAAATAAAGCATTCGTATTTTCATTGCTTCTATATTTCATTCCTACCTGCAAACCTGACATATAGGTGTCCTTAAGCATAGGCTGGTCGTCGATAGCAAAATAAAGCGCTGACACAAAAGAGCCTAATTTTCTGTCGGGCAATGAATTATATTTAAAACTGATTCCTTGAGGATAGATATCTGAATCCCAAACCATCTCTGTTTGAACAAAGGGCGAATCGAATTTTCCACCATGAATTTTGATTGATTTATAGGCGAAGCCAACATTTGCTGTAAATAGATTCAATTCAAGTTTGTCATTGAAATTTCCTAATGTTATATCGTTTGTTTTTGGATTAGCTTTTGAACCGGTCCCCAAGCCAACATTCACTTGAAACAAAGAATTTATCTGATAGGAAGTTCTAAATCTGAATCTGACTACTTCCCTACTCCATAATTGAGCATTTCCACCAAAATTTTCTTCAACCCTAAACCTGAAATCCCCATCATAATTTAATTTTTTCTCCTGCGAAAAGATTTCAATCGAAAACAGAATACTTAGAACTATTAAAATTATGACTTTCATCTATTTATAATTAAGCCCCCTAACCCCCGAAGGGGGAATAAGAACAGGGACATTGAGTGTTTTGTAATTTTATAATCATTTCTTTGTGTGTCCAAAATTTTTAGTTTGTGCATGGGTGTTTCATATGTTTATATTAGGTTACTGCACATTTACTTTACAAGATTGATTATTTGATTGCACAATATAAAAACCCTTAGGAACATTCACTGAAAAGGAAGATTGAATTGCTTTATGATTTGAAATGATATTACCTGCCATTCCATAAATTACAACATTATCACCAACGACCAGATTGCTAATTAGAATTCCATTTTCAATTGTATTCCATTTGAAAGTTGTATTTTGCAAAACAGATGGTGTGGAATTTGGAACTGAAGTATAAAAGAAATTGGATGTTAACCCAGTTCGTGTAAGGTAGGTAGAAGCATTGACATCAGTCAGTAACGTTCCGCCAATTATCACATCCTGAAATGTTATGTTTTTTATTTCACCTGTTGATGTTCCATTACCATTAAAAGTACTTGGGTACTTAGTTCCTATCGGGAAACTGAAATTTTTGAATAGTATTCCATCAATTGTACCAAGACCTTGGGTAAAGCCACTCTGAGTGCTTTTTATCTGTACAGTAAAAATCTTATACACCTTAACATCTGAACGAATATTTTGAACTGTGTTATTGCTAAATGAGCCTCCATTCAAGTTTTGAAAAGAGACTACACTTGCATTTGTATTTACCCCTGTCTGATTCCCTTTATCAAATCCAATTACATCCAATCCATCAACTATAATATTTGAGGTAGGAATAGTAATATTCCACGAAAATTGAAGTGCGCTACCAAAAACCTGCACCCAAACCACATTATCTTTAAAGGTTTGATTATTTTTCATTGGCTTGAGGTTGTCATCATTTACTTTGAGAAAGCAGTTTTTGACGGTTGAACTTTTATCTAATGATATTCCATCGCTATTTATATACCATGATAAAAGTTTAAGATTGTCGATAGTCGACCCACTTGCATAAGTCATACAAAGTTGTTGAGGAGGATCTGTCAGGATAACTCCTTCTAAATTCAAAGCGGTTTTATTATTACTTCCACCTCCAATTAGTGCAGTGCCATAAGAGCCTGCCACATAGGGCAAATCAATACCTGAAATAATACCACGACCCTTTACGGTAAGCGAGGTAGAAGCAGTAGTTGCAGTTAAACGTCCTTTCAGATAGACCCCACCAGCGAGGTAAATAGTAACACCTGAAGGAATATTTGTCAAGTTACCACCTGCAATTCCGGCATCATATACACCCGGTGCAAAATACCAAATTGGCTTAGTAGATGTAAACGTTGGAGTAAATGTTTCGGGAGTAAGGTATTCAATATTTGCATTCCCACTTGGAGGTGGTGCATTTACTTCGAGTGGATTTGCAAACAAAAACAGTGGATTTTTCTCTTCACCGTTAATACAAACATAATAATTTCCGGGTTTAGAAATTGGAATTGTTATGGTATTGCCACTCCATGTGGCTGTAATTCCTTTACTCTTAGGACGAATTTCTACAGATGTAATCGCCGTGGTTCTTAAAGGCAAGTTAACTGTTACTTCTACCGAGCCGTCAAAGGAAAAAGAACAAAAATTATTGTCGTCAGTCATCATGGATCTATTACTACCAGTAGCTTCGGTAAATGTATTTACACTGTTGTAAACATAAGTATCGTATGAGTTTCCGGCTTGAGTAACGGCAACAATATATTTTGTCGATTTATACAAATCACCAGGCAATCCAGGATAGGTGATAAGTGTTGCATTTGCAGTATGAAATAACGTAATTAACACTACAGAGATAGCTAGAAACCTGAAGCGAATATATTTTTTTTCCATTTTTTGATTATAATTAAGCTAAATTCTTCAAAGAGTTTTAGTAAGAATCGAGTACGGTTTTATAATAGAAATTGGAGGTTAAACCACTCCGAATGATATATATTGAAGAATTTTCATCTGTTAAGAGCGTTCCCCCAATTACAATGTCCTGAAATGTAATATTTTTTATTTCACCTGTTACTGTTCCATTACCATCGAAAGTACTTGGATATTTGGCTCCCAATGGAAAGGTGAAATTTTTGAACAGCATCCCATCTATTGTTCCAAGTCCTTGATCAAAACCACTTTTAGTACTTTTTATCTGTAGTGTAAAAATCTTATACACTTTCACATCTGAACGGACATTTTGTACAGTATTATTGCTGAATGTAGATCCTTTCAGGTTTTGAAAACATACTACACTCGCATTTGCACTCACTCCTGTAAGGTTTCCTTTATCAAATCCAATTACATCCAACCCGTCAACCATTATATTTGTAGTTGGCTTTGTAGTATTCCACGAAAATTGAAGTGCACTTCCAAAAGGTTGAATCCAAACCACATTATCTTTATACGTTTCATTCGATTTCATAGGTTTAAGGTTATCGTCATTCACTTTCAGAAAGCAATTTCTTACAATACAATTTTGCTCTAATGATATTCCATCACTATTTACATACCACGCAAAAAGTTTTAGATTGTCAATTATCGAACCACCTTTGCTGTAACTCATACAAAGCTGTTGTGGCGCATCAGTCAAAATTATTCCTTCCAAATTCAAGTTTGTATTACCATCTCTGCCGCCACCAATTAAAGCAGTGCCATAAGAACCGCGCACATACGGTATCTCAATTCCGGACAGAATGCCTCTACCCTTTACAGTAAGTTGCGTTGAACTATTACTTGCAGTTAAACGTCCTTTCAGATACACGCCACCGGCAAGGTAAACCGTTGTACCCGAAGGAATATTTGTCAATGTTCCACCTGAAATGCCGGCATCATACACGCCGGGTGCAAAATACCATATCGATTTGGTAGAAGTGAAATTTGGAGTAAACGTTTTAGGCGTAAGATATTCAACATCAGCGTTTCCACTTGCTGAAGGTGGGTTAACTTCCAGTGGGTTTGCAAAAATGAAAAGTGGATTTTTTTCTTCACCGTCAATACACACATAATAATTTCCGGTTTTGGAAATGGGGATAGTTATTGTATTTCCACTCCAGGTAGCTGAAATTCCCTTTATTTTAGGACGAATTTCTACTGATGTAATTGCTGTGGTTCTTAAGGGCAGATTTACAGCAACTTTTACTGAACCATAAAAAGAAAAGGTGCAAAAATTATTGTCGTCTGTCATCAATGCTCTATTATTACCTTTCGTTTCAGTGTATGTGTTTACGCTGTTGTAAACGTAAGAATCGTAAGTGTTTCCGGCCTGAGTGACAGAAACTTTGTATCTGGTCGATTTATATAAATCACCGGGTAATCCGGGATAAGTATTAAGAGTCGCATTTACAGTTTGTAACAATGATATTAACAAGATGACTGTAGGTAGAAATCGGTAATGTTTGAAGTTTGTTTTCATCTGTTTATAATTGATTTTTTATTTGTCAGATGGAACTCACAAAACAAAATTTAATCATGCCCCTGTGGGTCAAAATAGATTAAATTTTGTCATGTTCGTTTCATTATTTTTATTTTGCTTGAGCTTTTAAAATTGCAAACCTATTTTTCATTTGCTCTATTTTCTTTTGATTTTCCGGATTGGAAATACCATTTTTTGTTTCTCTTGGGTCTGTTTTCAGATTAAAATATTCTTCCACATTATAATCGGGCCAAAGAATATACTTATCGTTGTGAGTTACCAGTGCCTCGGAACTGGGAATTCGTTTTTTATTAGTGATAATCGGATGTTCATAATAGTAATCCTGTCGCCATTTCTTTGTTTGTTTGCCAAGATACAATTTAGATAAATCAGCACCCTGCATACTATCTGGTACAGCTATTCCAACTGCTGAGAGCATAGTTGGAGCAATGTCAATATTCAGCGCATATTCCTTGATTTCTTTCCCACGTGATTTAAGCGGTATACGCGGGTCATAAATAATCAATGGCACTTTCAGTGCCTCTTCGTACGGATACCATTTATCGGCTAACTGATGGTCGCTATGGAAATATCCATTATCGCCCGTAAAAACAATCATCGTATTTTCATAAACGCCTTCTTTTTTAAGTTCTGCAACAATTCTTCCCACCACTTCGTCGAGCTCAGTAAGCATTCTGAAATACCCACGCATCATTCGTTGGTATTTTTCAGGTGTATCAAACCGCCAATGCCAGCGAACTCGACCTTCATTTTCTTCTGCTGAAATAAACGGAGGAAGTGATTTTAAACTCTCCTCATTTGCTGTTGGAGAAAGTGGAAAAACAACATCTTTGTAATATTTTTCACTCGAAGGTTGATATCGATATTGGTCGGGATGCGCATCATCGGCATGCGTTGCAAAAAAACTAACCGACAAATTGAACGGTTTATCAGTTGGTCTGGTCTTCAAAAATCGGATAGCATCTTGTGCATTTTTCTCAGTCACATGGATAGAATCGCCTAAAATCCGGGTATATCCACCACCAAGTTTTTCAATTTTTGTTTTCGGATCAACTGGCAACCAATGTATTAGTTTTTGTAAATAGGCCGTATAATCAAAATCAACTTCACGTCCTTCCCCTACTCCATATTTACCTACAAAACCGGTGTAATATCCCGATTGACGCATCAAAGCAGGATAGGTATTCACAAACTTTTCGTTGGCAATGTTTGTATCAAAATCCTGTATCCCATGTCGGCTCATATACTGCCCGGTTAAAATACTAGCACGACTAACACATGAAATAGATGTTGTCACATAGGCATTCGAAAACCGTTGACCGGCACTCGCTAACGCATCAATATTTGGTGTAATCAGATAATCGGTTCCCATGCAATGCAATGAGTTCCATCGAAGGTCATCGGCCAATATGAAAACGACATTCATCTTTTTTTTATTCGATGCTTTATTAGCCGAGTGACCCGTATTTGGCAACAAACTTAGGCCACATGCTACCGTGAGCCCTAGTTGGTTTGAAATTGAAGTTGGTTTTTTATTCATCTTTTTTGATATTCTGAAAAATATCCTTTTTATAAAATTAATGCTTAATTAGTTTATAGGTTTGTTTTTCATTCTTACCAACCATACTCATAAAATAAAGACCTGAAGGTTTATTCGAAAGAAAATTAACAGAGTATTGTTTAGCTTCTCCAGTATTTTGTGAAAATAATTTTTGCCCCAAACTATTATAAATATCAATATTCGTAAACCCATACGGAACATCTACTGAAAAATCAGTAACAAACGGATTAGGATAAACCACTGGCAATGTTTCGTTAAAAGTCGTTATGTCTGTAACCAGATTTCTACTATATAATGCTGCCATATACGTGGTAGGTATTTCAAAAACGGTAGTTCCTATCGTTTCACGAATATTGGGAAATGCACCTGTGGTAGTAAATGATTTAGCTTGCGAAATCAACACATCTGTCGAATTAACTACATCAATCATTGGTCTGCCATTTGTATCAACTATATTACCGGTTACACAATAAATTCTGACATTTGATGAATTGAGAATCTGAATAGGTGTATTCGTATCCAGCCCTGTTCCAGATGTACCAGCCTCACTTTTTAGGTAGTAAATTCTAACGTTTTTTGCATTTTGGATTATTGACATTGGGTTTGATTGCGATCTTTCAATATTATAGGCATAGAAGTTCATGGGCATTGAAGTTCCGTTTACATTGATACCAACCGCTATTCCATAAAATCGTCCGCCTGCATTCGTTGTGAAATTATAAGTTTTGGGGTTAGTGCTGTACTTGCCCGAAGCAAATGCAAAAACAGCTTTACCTGCTTCCCAGGTTAAACTTCCGGCAACATATAGTAGTGAAACACTGGAAGAAGCATTTGAATCGTCTACAGTAGTAACATTTCCACCAATAGTAGTAAATTTATCTAATCCGAAAATATGTGTATTAGTTCCTAAAACAAGTGTTTCAGCTATTTTAAAATTTCCTTTTGGTAAAAAAATCTTATTACTAACTGCCATTGCCGCTTTAAATGCAGCAATATCATTGGTTGAGCCATTTCCAACCGCACCAAAATCTGTTATATTTACAGCATCAGCATCTTCAAAAGAAGGTAACACAGACCAGTGTTTGTCATGAATGGCTGCATAATCCGGCTGGGTTGATTGACCATGATTGATAACTGAAGAAGTTGATGTTACGCCATCTACTAAACTTCTCGTATTACTTTTGGCATTAGAATATAAAGAAATTGATTTCCAACCTGTGCCACTTAACGATTGACTATCATAGGTTTGAACCTTTGTAATATTATTAACCGTTACATTTTCGAGAAATACATTTTCAATTGATGACTTTGTCTTGACTATAACTCCTGATTGATTAAGATTTACAACACAATCAATCATATTAATCCCCGGATATCCGGTTGGATTTGTCAAGTCGACTGCCTGCGCACTATTTGGTTCCAAAAGACATCCAACCATTACCAAGGGTACATAACCACCAGCAACTTGCGAAGCCTGAACACAAGCAACCGTTTGTCCTTTGAAAATACACGATGCAAGCATGGGAAATCGAGCTTCCACATCAAGGCGTATACCGTATTGACCACCCTGAACTTCGATATTATAAGTTCCACCACCTTGTCCACAACAATTATTAAGTCCGGCTAAAGCACCATCGGTAATAATTTTCGAATCCATCATATAGCAACCTTGCGAGCCTGTGAAGCGAATTCCTATTGCTCCGGGATTAGCGCTTAAGTCAATGTCAATGCCTTTGAAAGTATGATTAAAATTGATATTTGTCTGTTCCTTTCCCCAAATGGGAGTAGCATACAGACAGGGATTTAGCGGGTCTACAGTCCCACCCCGATCATCGCGGGTTTGCGCCCAAATTTTCACTGCAACTTTTGGATTTGCAGCATCTCCAAAACCAGCAGCGTTGGGAGCCAATTTAATAACTGGTCGTTTGCCATCTTTCGTTGAACCAAGAAGATAAATCATATCATTGGTATCATTCCAGTAATGTTGGTTTTTGCCATCTGTTGACCTATATTTTCCACAAGCATCGCTCAATGGTCCCGTTGTCGATTTATAAACCGGTTGCTCACAACTTATTGTTTCCGAAATAAGATACGTACCTATGGGAAAAAAACACACCATATTGTTGTCTCTTGCATAATTCACTGCCGCTTGAATGGCAGCTGTACAATCTGTCACACCACTTGGATCGGCATTGTATGGTGCTGCGGTAATATCAACAAGTCCGTTAGGCAAAGAGGCGGCACTAGTGTTGAGAACAGACAATATTATGCCTATAATAACTAAGACTTTAACTCTTAAAAGCCGGCAAAAATTTATTCTTTTCATGATTTATTTTATGGTAAATGAAATTTCAAATTTATTTATATTTATCGTATTTTCCACTCATTACATTTTTTACAGCTTCTAAATAACCATAACCAAATTTCATATCCGGTTCCAGATAGCTACCCTCCACCCATTCATTCCACGCATTTATAACAATTAACTTTGGCTGATTCGGGTGATTATCAACATAATTCTTCGTTTTTTGAAGGTAGGTTGCAAAGGTTTCGGGATTACTATTTAAATGAATAACTGATTCTTTGCCTTGTTTCGGAAAACGAGGTGAATTATCCCATCCTACTGAAATGCACGGAAAAAAAGGCACTGTAAGTAATGAATCCCATTTTTCTCTGACTTTCATTGCACCTTCTCCATATTTAAGATAATCTTCGAGAATGCCGGGCGAATTCCAATTGTACATGGTAATACTATTTATTTTTAAAGCGGCAATTAATTCGTTGATACTTTTTCCTTCCGAAAAACTTTTTCCCACCAATCGAACACCCTGTACCTCATTGCCGCGACCGATTGCCTGAATATGAACATCGGGGAAACCTGCTTTTTTCACTTCATTGCGCATGTATTCAAGTGCTTTAATCGTTCCTTCTATTCCTTTGAAACTTGTTATTAGATTCTCAAGATTATAAATTGAAAATACGGGGTTATCGTCAATTTTATAATAGTTTGGTTGTTTAAAGTATTGATTTATCACTCGGGCTACTATTATTTTATAATTTTCCCAGTCAACAGTACCTTTCCACAAAAGTGTATCGTTTGGGTATTTATGATAATTCCATGTGCTTCCCATGGCATCGTGATTAGCCCACATTATATAAAACTTCATTTTATCTTTGTTTTTGGCTTTGAGGAATCCATCATTTAAAGCACCTTCAATAAATGGTTTTCCTCCGTACCAATACCAGTCAAATATAAAAGCGTTCACTCCATGATCGGTTGCTGCTTCAATTTTAGTTTCCCATGCTTTTGAATCATTGTCCATCTTGTAACCCCACAAAGGCAATCTGGGCTGATAATGTCCTTCAAAACGTGGATTTCCTTTTTTAATCACTTCCCATTCGCCAATTCCTTCACTCCAAAGTGCTTCACGACTCATTTTCTCGTCGTGACAAGATGGCCAAACATAAGCTGCAACTGTGTGTTTTTCAGTATTTTTTTTATTTTGAGCAAAAGATTTTGAAGTAAATATCAAGAAAATAAATGCCAGATAAATCAGACTTAATGTGTATTTGTTCAATAATGATTTCATGCGTATATTGATTTAATTTTGTTTCTTTATTTTTTTATCCCCTCGTAATATTCTTTCATTATATACCATACTTTTTTTCGTTGACCCTTGTCCGAAACCAATCCTTTGCGATTCCAACCATCCTGATTAAGAGGCAATAAGCGAGTGGGTGAACGAAAATCGAAAAGTACCCATGGACTTGTTCCCCTCAGGTTTGGTATATTCTTGAACATCACGATGTTTTTCTTGTAAATATCCTCTTGATATTCTTCGCTCCACGAATGTGCAATATCCGGCGAACCATGTTGCCCATAAAGAGCTTCGCCACCAAATTCGGAAAATATTAAGGGTTTGTCCATTGCCACTTTCCACTGAATGTTTGAGATATTCTCGGGATAACGCATGTACCAACCCATATATTTATTTACACCAACAATATCCACAACTTTCGAAACATTATCATCTAATTTAAAGGTAGATGTTGCTTTATCGAATTCCATATTATCAAATGCTGCACCAACTAATCGGGTATCATCTAGGGTTTTGGTGAGAGATATCAACTCAGTTAAAACTTTGTCACGATAATCTGACGGTTTGGTTTCGTTGGCTATACTCCAAATGATTATTCCTGCCCTATTTTTATCTCTGTAAATCATTTCGCGAAGCATCGTTTGTGCTTTAGTCAAAACAACAGGGTTTGAAAATTCTATTCCCTGCCAAATAGGTATTTCTTCCCAAATTAGAATACCCATTTTTTCGGCCATGCGTACAATACGCTCGTTTTGTGGGTAATGTGCAGTTCGGGCGAAATTGCAACCTAATGCTTTAACTTCGTTCAGAATCATTGCAGCATCGGCATCTGAAAATGCTCGTCCCAACCGTTGCGGTATCTCTTCGTGAAAATTCACTCCTTTCAGAAAAATCGGTTTTCCATTTAGCAGAATATCAGTGCCTTTAGTCTCAATTGTACGAAAACCAATTTCGTCTTTCACTGTATCGGCATTTGCCGAAAGATAAACGGAATACAATTTGGGCAAAGCAGATTCCCATAATTGTGGTTTGGCATTTATTTCGAATGATACAAAACCTTGTTCGTCGGTAATAAACTGATTTTTTAATTTCAATTCAGGTATGGACAATTCCACTTTCTGACCCGATTTCACACCATCCAATTGCATATAGCCTGCCAGTTGGTTTTGCTTGCCTTTTTTGATTTGAACCTTGTAGTCTTTGATATAAATCTTCGGGGTTTCTACAAAGAAAACATCCCGTAAAATGCCACCATAATTCCACCAATCGAAATTCATAGCTGGTATTCCATCTACACGCCTATCGTTATTCACCAGTACAATCAAATCGTTTTCGCCGTCTTTCACTATGGAAGTAACTTCGAACTGAAATGGCGTAAATCCACCTTCGTGTCTTCCTACTTCTACACCATTAAGCCAAACTGCTGCCTGATAACTAACTCCGGCGAAATAAATGAATTGACGTTTATCATTATTTTTCTTAAATTGAATATATTTCTGATACCAAACATTTCCTTCGTAATACAAAAGTTCCGGAATTTGAGAATTAAAATCGCCCGGCACATCCAATTTAAGCCCATTTACAAAGGAATATTCTACAAATTCAGCATTTGATTTTGGTGTTCTGTTCTGATAAAACTTTGAACTTTCTCCTTTGCTAAAAGGGTCAATAATTGCATTCCACTTGCCATTTAACAATACCGCATCCTGACGACCATAAGGATTCATCATAAACGATTGTGCTGACAATTCGACAACAAAACAAAGGAAAATTAATATAGAAATATATTTCTTCATATTCAACATTTACTTAATCTTAAAATTAAACCAAAACTTCAAATTTGCCAATCGTTGATGTGAAATTTCAGATACCGGTCTCATCGTCACATTATTTTCACCATAAAAGCTTTCGTGGGTATATTTAAATGTGCAATAAGCTTCTGGCAATAAGGTATTTTCAACTGATTTTGAACTACAATTATTTGATAATGTTTTATCTATAATTATAACATTTTTTGTGGCTGGTTCCGCTAAAAACAAGGGCATAAATCCATCGTCAACACCCATTAAATAGGGTCCAAACTGCAATGCAACGCCTTCTAAATTGCTTTTTGCGTTTTCTAATGAGATTATTTCTTTATGTTTAGTTATAAAACTTACAGCATAATCCAGATTAACATCAATTTCATCATCTGCTTTCCATTTTTTGCTTAAAGTTAAATATCCACCTTGTTCTTTAGCTTCAATTGTACTGCCGTTTATTTTAATTGACATGTATTTAGCCCAATAGGGTTTGCGAATACTGATTGCAATTTCTTTAGATTCAGCTTGATTAATTTTAATCTTAAAACTAGTATTTGATTTGCTTACTTTGGTGAAATTAAAGGACATATCTTTGTCATTGAATTCGGTTGTATAAAACAAATTGATTTTCTTTGCACCAGCATTATTCGTCACAATTGAATTTTTGAATTGCATCATGGCCTGTAGGCAGTGATAATCGCAACACCACCACGACCTTCCTTCGCAAAATGACAATTTGTAGCCAAAATCTTTTTCTATATGGTGATGACCAAAATCACCCGACTCAAATTGGTTGAGCATTAGTTCGTTCATCAAACAAAATTCTGCTTTATCCAAATATTTATTTTCTCCGGTGGTTTGCCACAATTCAAGCGAAAGCATTACCCAATCTGCTTCAGAGCAAACTTCGTCACGATAGCCATCAGCAGATGCACCGCCACCAAAAAACTCAGGAACACCTCCTGTTACCATCATATCGGTTGATTCTACAACCAAATTATATCTGGATGTAACAAAATCCAGTTGCTCCTTTTGCTGAGTTGCATTATACAACATCAACACACCTCTGAGTGTATTCAAATATCCATGACTGTGTTGTATTCCTTTATCGGTGAGCAAAGGATATATTTTTTCTGCCAGTTGAATGTATTTTTTATTTTTTGTGGCGTTATAGAGTTTTACCAGCCCTTCTACATTCTGTGTAAAACAGATAAATCCGGTTGCACCTTTTTCTTTTAACTCGCTTATTATTTCCGGTTTAACCATATTTTCGGTTATCGACATTAAAAATTCAGCCAACCGAACAGCCGATTTCAACACTTCCGGGTCTTTATACGATTCGTAATAATCCATCAATCCGGTAAACAGTCGTCCATTACCCCAAAGTAATGCCATTTGTGGGTCTTTCAAACTTGTAGTATTGAAATTTAAGGTGTCAGCTCCAAATCGACCATCGGATTTTTGTGTGGCAATAATCTTCTTTACCAATTGATGAATATTGATCGGATTTCCATCAATATTAAGTTTTGAGAAAACACTTAAATACCTACCACTTTGATCGCCGCTAAATTCGGTGAAACGTCTCTTGAACTGAGGATCCAGGGTAACACAAGCCAAAATAAAATCTTCAGTTATTGAAGGTTCATTTCCAAAGACCAATCTGTCAGTAACTAATTGGATTCTTTTGTTAAGTTCACTGTCTTGTATGTTTTTAGTTGGTAATTGTGCATTTAATGCGTTGCAACTAATTGCAAAAACAATTAAAAAGAATAATTTGATTTTCATATAATGAATTTAAGGGTATTTTTTAATCCAAATGAAATAGTTGATCCAAAGATACAGAAACTGGCGAATTATCGTCATTTGTTTCCATAATATCTGCCATATACGCCCACCATTTCTTTACAATTTCAGTTGAACCAAGATCTTGTGAACCACCTTGTCCACTGTTTCGCTGAACTGCAAAGAGGATATTGGTTTCTTTATCCAAAAAAATGGAATAATCACAAACGCCATTGTCTGCTAATAATTTTTTCAACTCCGGCCAAATCGCATTATGCCTTTTTTCGTATTCTTCGGCAAAACCTGGTTTCAGGTACATTTTAAACGCTGATTGTTTCATATTCTACTCAATTGTAATAATTTATAGTTGTGAAATTAGTATGCTACATAATTGGTATTCATAACATTCACTGTTTTTTTAATCCAAACACGATATCTTGTACTTCTATCCCACAAATTTCCAGCCGAAGCAAAATCGCAAAAATGTACGGGTTTTGGCTGCCTGAAATCCCCTTCCAAATTAAGTCCTAATACCAATGGAGCTGTAAACGACATCCAAACATTTTCGGGCTTTACCGAAGACCTTGTAAGTTGCACAAAATTATTTTTACTCTTTATTTCGGCAACCTCATCAACAAATCCTTCATCGTAACGAGAATCTCTGGCAAGCAACACCGGTCCACGCATAATGGCCTGATAACCATTCAATGAGAGTAAACGACCTGTCAAATCAAGCTTCAGGACTATTTTATCATCTTTTTTCCATTCACGCGTTATTTTTTGATACAACCCTGACTTTACATTCTCAACAACCACTCCATTTACAGTAAGTGAAGTATTATTGCTCCAAGATGGTATGCGAAGTGAAATGGTGAAGAATTCGGGCTTTTCGGGCTGAATGTTCAACGCAATTTCGTCATTTTCAGGATATGAAGTTGTTTGCTCAATTTTTACTATATTTTTGTCGTTAAGTTGCAATGTTGACGAAGACTGACCATACAAATTCACCGAAATTTCATTCTGAGAAGTCATAAATGCAAGCTTTGGTAACATTACAAAAGCACGAGGACCATTTGCATTACAACAATTAATATGAGTTCCACATTGATGTTCACCCTCATGTCTTACACCTTCCAATGCTGTATATTTTGAAATTTGAGAACCATCAAATTTCAAAGAAGCCATCAATGCATTATATGTCGTTTTTTCAATCTGGTCGGCATACAATGGATTTGCTGTTAATCGAAGCAAACTTTCGCAAAGTTGCATCCATGTATAAGTTACGCATGTTTCCATTGTATGATAAGCCGGGTCTGTCTGGCGTTGTGCTCCATGATAGAAACATTCCATAGCTGCAGCAGCACCAGCAATATTGATTTCAGTATCAATTATATTTTGCACAGACAACTCAGCTGATTTTAAATAGGAAGGCTCGCCTGTTACACGGTAAAGTTCAAGTAACCCATCATAACATGACATCATTTCGTATGCTTTCTGTCCATTTTCCCATGTCCACCAACTCTTGGGTTGTGGAAAACGATCTGCCACGGCAATTCCAGCCAATGCTTTGCTAATTAGTTGTGGACCATCATTTGTTTCCCATTGAGCAACAATGTATTTTGCAAAATCGAGATAGCGTTTTTCGCCTGTTTGACGATAAAGCAAAACAATGGGTTTTAATACAGAACTACTTGGCATACCACGATAATAACCTGTCAGAACGATATTGGTTTTATCAGGCCCAATTTGCGAAAGCAAATGGTCGGCAAGTTTTTTGGAAGCATCAAGGACTTTTTTATCTCCTGAAATGTCGTAATATGCCAATAAACCCAACAATGTATATTTTCGTCCCCAAATATCCCAACCTTTCAGTTGTGAATCGGGTGCATAATTACCAATATACCCATCGGCAGTTTGAGTAGCCAGAATACCTGCAGCCGATTGTTTAATAATTGAAAGTAATTCAGCATCATGGGTATAAACATACGCATCAATGGCTGAAAGCACCCATTTTCCCCAAAATTCTGTTTGCCATAATTTTGTTTCTTTGCGGCTTTTGAATTGATCTACCAATTCATTGACATCCTGTTTTTTGATACGTTGATTAATGCACAAATCAATTTTTTGTCCTAAATAACCCTCTAAATGAGTTGAATTATTTTCAGTAAATTTATCTTGAACAATAGCTGTAACTTTGGAGTTGTTTTTTGCTATTAATATCGTTGGAAGCCCAATAAATAGGGCAACCAGTGCAATTATGATATGATTTTTTTTCACAATACCTTAATTATAGAGTTGATAAGTATTATTTTACTTTGCTAAAAAAGGGAAGTCTATCTAAGGGAACAGTAATTTCATACGATTTTCCACCTTTATAGGATTTTCCATCATCGGCAAGCCATTTTCCGGCTGGAAGTATTACTGTGCGTGTTGGCTTATTTTCGAGCATTGGTGCAACCAAAAGATTATCGCCCAACATAAATTGGTCAACAATAGCATCATATCCTTTTCCCGGAAAAACAAATTCCATATTTTTTACAATTGGCTCACCTGTTTTTGCCGATTCCTTTGCCAATTTCATAATTAAAGGTATGAATTTAGACCTCAAGTTTACCGAATTTTTCACTGCTTCAAAATGTGTTTTATCCAACACTCTCCAGGGTGCAACCGAAAACTGCATCATGGGCATTAATGCCTGACATTGAGCTGAGCGTACTACCAAATCCTGATCAATTTTCTCGGCATCTTCAAAAGAACTCAACATGCCACCACCAATCATATCGGGGCAGCAAAAGGTATAACCATTAAGTCCCTGAACAATTATTTGAGGAATTAAAATACGAAGATCTTCCCATGTATGGTTTTTATCTAATAATCGTTGTGCCAAAGGTTGTCCACCCTTTTTCCAACATGCACGATACTCATTAAACGGAAATCGCATGCCGAATTGTGTGTATAATTCGGAATGTACATTCGCTGTAACACCACCTTTACTCAACGAATTGGATGGATAAAACTGAAAATCAGCAGCATCAAACTTAAAACCATCAACATTATATTTTGCAACTAAATTATCCAATTGACCGTTAAACCATTTCACAGCTTCGGGGCTCGAATAGTCTAACTCAGCAGAAACTCCATTCCACCATTGTACCATTATTGGAAATTTGGCATTTTCCCAAGTATCGGATGGCGTTTTCTGCTCCATCAAAAGCGCTTTTTTGTCTTTTAAACCCATATACAACAACCGCTGATCGGCACTAATAAATGGACATACCCAAAGCATGACTTTGAATCCTAATGCGTGTAATTCATCGATCATCGCTTTTGGATTTGGAAAACGACCCGGATGAAAATCCCACATGCCATAATCTTCCTGCCATGTGTCGTCAATCATAAATACACCGGCAGGCATACCATTGTCAATTATGGCATGAGCATATTTAAGTATGTCAGCTTGATTTTGATGAAGATTGAGTTCAATCCACGTATTATACTGAGGCGCTGTGAACAACAGCGTATCAGGCATTAGTCCGCTTGCTTTAAAAAAATTATCCGACACGTAGCGTTGTACTTCAGGCAATGTTTTCCCGTAACTTCCAACTTTTACTGCTTTGTACGGATCTGTGATTAAAATTTTATTGTTGATGACTTTAAATGCATAAGGCTCTTCGCTCCAAACATATTGTCCTTTGTTGGTGAGGATTAATGGTTGTATCTGATTACTCTTGTTTATTCCGCCAAAATCGAACTTATACTCCTTAACAACAGGCATTAATTCACCTTCGTTGATAACTCCTGCCCATACTTTTTCTCCTTCCTGGAGTGTTAATTCAATTTTCGTTTCCTGACCCAAAGTTCTGCCAATAAGCAAGAATAGCATGAAGGTCATTGCATAAATCAACTTGTTTTTCATTTTTTAAAATTATAATTTGTTACTTGAATTTGTTATAGTATCGTTATTCTGTTTTTGTTTATTTTTAGTAAAACCGGAATCCGGAAGTCTTGCCCTTTTGAATGATGTATTCCGTAGCATTAGATTCGGTAAGCTTTACACCTTCAATTTTGATATTTTCAAACGTCACATTTTCAATACTTCCCGGTTCAGTGCCAGCACCATCAAAAACACTAAGATGAAGCGGTTTTTTGGCAATAGAAAAACTCCTGAGAATCAGTCCATCAATGCCGCCTTTTCCAACCCGAAAACTGGCATGACTTGTATCTTCTACAGCGAGCAGGGTTCTGATTCCAAAAATCTGATAGGGCTTTCCTTCGTGACGTACATTTTGGATAACTACATTTCTATACATTGCCTTATTTCTTACATCTCTTAAGCAAACAACATTAGCATTCATGTGTGTTTTATCAGTATTTGTCTTTCCAATGTCATTTCCAATAATATCAAGTCCATCTACCAGCTCGTCTTCTACATTCTGACTTACATTCCAACCCAACAAAATGGCACTACCGAACTGCTGTAACCATACTATATTGTCGATTGCTTTCATTCCTGTTGAGTGAAAATGGATATTGTCGTCATTCACTTTAAAAAAACAGTTTTTTATTATCGTTCCTTTTGATCCATGAAGCCCATCGGAACACATTGCCCAGGAAAGGAGTTTAACATTCTCTGCTATCAATTTCTTCTCACAGACGCAATTAGCTCCGGGAGCATCCGAAATGACTATGCCCTCAATATTAAGATTATCTCCCGAAATCATAAAATTTGAATAAGCATTTCTGTTTTCCAAAATGCCAATTCCTGAAAGTATCCCACGCCCCCGAATGGTAACAGGTGAAAGATTTTTATCAACAACATTATTCTCAACTACAGAAGAACGATTCTTTTTATACGCACCTCCATTGATTGTAATTCGTCCTTTCACATAAGCACCACCTGCCAGATACACTGTTTGACCGTTGGTTAAATTAAGTGGCGTTTTGCCCAAATCGGTAACGCCCGGGCCAAAGTAGATAACATTCGGTGTATTTGCCGTAGGTACATCAACCTCGGAAGGATTAGCAAATATGAAAAGTGGGTCACGCGATTTACCGGCCACTTCTACAAAAACATTTTCAGCTTTTATGAGCTTGAATGTAATTGTATTATTGGACACAGTAGCACGAATTTGTCTGGAAAGAGGTAGAACAATGGCTGATTTTATATCCGAACCATCTCGCAATTTAATTTGTACGGTTACGATACCATTGAACGAAAATGAAGTCCAATGATTGGCATCAGTTGTAAGAGATTTGAATTTATTAGTGGGGTCATCCAAATATTTGGTATTCTTGTATGTATACGAAGGAAAGATTTTCTTATCTTGCAGAATAGTTACTTCGTATATGTCTGAACGATACAAATCATTAGGAAGTGCCGGATAAACAGTTAACTCATTTTGTGTTTTCAACTGTTTGCCTTTTGAATTTGCTACGTTATCAGTTGCAAATGCAGAATTAAATCCAATAAATAACAATAAAGTAATTAAACCTTTTTTCATGTGATACTTGCCAATAATAGTTTCAAGTTTTTGTAAAGCATTATACCTAAAATGATAAATATTTATTCGAAAAAATAAATCGTAATATCATGTAGTATATCAAGTGTAAAAATACTAACTTTAAAAAAACCGAAGATTCACATTATTGGTCTAAAACCACCTAATAATTGTTCATAACTTCAATACTATCATCAAAACTTTTTATAATTATCAAAATTGGTTATTTAATTGTTCATGTGACACTATTTGAGAAAATCAACACCGCGACTTTCAATAAGTTTTGCTGACAGTTTTTTCACTAATCCTGCATTTTTCGGATTATCTGCTAAATTGTTATTTTCTTCAGGGTCAACAGAATGGTCGAAGAGCATGCGAGAAGTTACAGCGTCTTTAGAATCATGCCATTCGGTATAAAAGAAATTTTCATAAATAAGCGTTGTACCATCTATCCATTTACTTACAGCAAAATTCTTTACCGATGTAGCAGGATTTTTCAGTACAGGTAAAAAACTCTTGCCTTCCAATTGAGCCGGAGGAGTAATGTCTAGCATCTCGCAAAGCGTAGGATAAATATCTAAGTATTCTGTAATTGCATTGGTTTTTTTGCCTCGTTGCACATTTGGCCCACGCACAATTAACGGTGTATGCAACGCTTTCTCAAAATTTGAATGTTTACACCACTGACCATGTTCACCTAAACTCCAACCATTATCGCCAATTAAAACAACAATGGTATTTTTACTCAATTGCAGATTATCTAATTCTGAGAGTAACTTGCCAACCAAATTATCGGCATAACTTACAGCAGCATAATATCCGTGAATTAGAATTGTTGCCATTGAATCAGATACCTGTCCGGTAGCAGGAACATCATAATATTGACGGAGTTCTGCTGAATTATGAAATGTACTATTGGGAATATTTGTATCTCCAATGCTGAAATTTGCGGGCAATTTAAATTGCATCCTATCGTATAAATCCCAGTATTTTTTAGGAGAATTGAATGGTAGGTGCGGTTTGCGTATTCCAACTGCCAAAAAGAATGGTTGCCCTTTCTTTTTTAAATTTTGTAAATCAACAATAGCCCTGTTTATTGTTTTGCCATCAAAATAAGTTGTATCGCTTACATCAGCACATTCATAAGGGTAACTCCCAAATTTAAAACCTCCCAAAGAATCAGTTCTGTGATTTTCGGCAAGGGCATAATCACGCCAAAAGAAAGCGGTATCAATCGGACTCCAGAGTTCGTTCCAGCTGTTTTTACTGTCACTGGGGAATCCAAATATTTTACTTCTACCAATGGTATAATACCCATTGTTTTTCAGAAAAGCAGGTAGAGTGATAGCTGTTGGGTTGTCTTTTTCGGCAGAAGTATCATAAGCCAGAAAGCGTGTTTGTGTTGGTCTGGTGCCGGTTAGCAAACTGGCTCTCGAAGCTCCACTGACCGGAATATTGCAGTAAGCCCGATTAAACAAAACTCCACTTTCAGCAAACTTATCGATATTGGGCGTTTTTATAGGTTTTCCGTAACAACCAAGCTCAGGTCTTAAGTCATCAACAACAATAAAAAGCACATTCGGTTTTTGCTGATTTTTATCAGAACTAATAGATGAGGCACTCAATACTGTTAATGAACTGGTTATAAACCCTGTTGCAAAAAATACTTTATTATTTTTCATTGAAACATTTTTTAAATACTTATGCATAACTTTCGATTATTATCACTTTATTTTTTCAGAATTAGAATATCTGAGAAATTTATAGCTGGAAACTCTTTTGTTCGTCCAATAAGAGAAAGTTCTTTCATCCTTCGAGGAGAAAGTGCACTATTAAATACTGCTACACCACCAAAGTAAGCAGATAAAGTTGCATGTCTGTTACTGTGAATAACTCGCCCAATAGTGAAAGGTGAACCTTCTTCAGGTTTTTGTGGAGTGTAAATATCTTTCCCAAACCAATATGGATTTGCCTTTATTGACAATAATTCTGTTGATCCAATTTTATTAAATACCCCTGCTGAATCTTTATGGTAAATAACACGTACTTTAGAAAAATCATATTTCCTAATTACAATTTTCTCGTCAGAGCTTTCTGAAATTATTTCTTCACTCAGCGGTTTAATTTCTGGTGGCGTGTAATACTGATCTTTAGGAAATTCAACATCTTCATCGTTCTGCAAGCCAGGCATTTCAGCCAATTTCGCTTGCTTCCACGCATTAGCCGCAAACTTATAAAAAGGATGTTTTGTAGGATTATCTATCCAGTATTCAGTAGCCACTCCATTTAAATAAGCAGTAATACTTTTCTTCTCATTATCGTAAACAAAACCAACAACTGACCAGATTGAGTCAGTTCCTTTCGAATTAGAATTCAAGACATCTGGTTTCATTTTTTCTGAAGTAACAGAAAGATGCCTTGCATAATGATCGCCGAATGAAGCTAAACCATTTTCTGAAACATGTACACTTGCACCTCCGGGGTTTGCAGCTAAGCCGGCGAACATTCCATATTGCCGCTGTCCTATCACTTTTACTTCAGCTGGAATACCTTGTGGCGGAGAATCAGTGCCTTCATTCCAAAGACCTGCAATCGCATGATTTCCACCTTGATAAATGAGCCAAACCAGCATTGAAACAGAATTACCCGGGCCTTTTACATCTAAAGGAGTATCGTTTAATACTTTTCGAGGCACCATTAATACAGGTAAATCATTTATACTTCTCGGGTTTTTGAACTGAACGGCTTGTCCAAAAGGACCATACCCAAGAAGTGGAAAATCAGCCATAGTTGCTTCAGAGCCGTCCTTCCAAAATTCACGCGATATATTTACCGGTTCAAGAATATACTTATACCTATCGCTGGGAGATGTATATGCCATAAATCGGCCTTTGCCAGCTACACCATCTTCTCTTAACACAAAGTCCCAAAAAGCGGCTAATCCGGGAGTATTTCGTATTTCATTAACTCGTTTTTCATATAAAAATCTGGAGTTATCTAATCCTTGAGCATTAACAATTTGCAGTACAGCAAGAAGATATATTGCGATTAGAATATACCTTGTTGAGTTTCTTTTTAAATTTAAGTTGCCGTTATCCATTTATAGCTATAAGTTATATTTATCAATTCCAAAAGAATTCACTTGACAAAATGATTCTTTAAACCATTATTGTCAAGTGAATTAAATTCTAAAGTCAGATGAAGAATTAAAAAATTTATTGTTTCGTAAATTTGCTGGTCAAATTCGGCGAATTATTCAAGCGAACAAGATATATTCCCTTTGGTAAATCTGAAATATCAACTTGTTGAATCAAATTTTGCAGTTCTATTTCTTTAACCATTCTACCGGTAAGATTATAAATTTGTAATTTCTCATTGTTAGTCAGTGATGAAACTTTTATGGATAGATTGTTTGATGCCGGATTTGGAAACAACGAAACGCTAATGTCATTTGATGAAACTACATCCATATCTGTCGTAAAGCCTTTCATATTCATTCTATTTACAAAACTTACGACACAGTCATCAGCATAGTAATTTGTTGTCCCCGCTGCAGTTTGAATATAAAAATCACATACTTCTAATGTACCTGTATAATCAACATTTACAGTTCCCGAAACTTTAGTCCATGATGTACCTACAGAAACATTGGTGGTACTAACATAATAATTTGTGTTATTATATTTATAATGTAATGTCAATTTGATATTTGATGTACCCGATTTCATTTTAACCCACGCCTCTAAATAGTAATTGCCAGAGCCTAAGTTAGCTACTGAAGATGTAATAATTTGATTAGGACCTGAGGCACTAGTACTTCTTAGTGTAACATAACACCCTTTTGTTCCTGCATACCTAACGGTAGAACTTACAATGGTAGAATTTATACCTACCCAACTAGTAATGCCACTTTCAAATCCGGGGTTTGATAATAAATTACTTGATGTAGTTGTAACTAATAATGGAGAACTTGATGTGGAATTTCCTGCATTATCTTTTGCAACTACTGTCATTGAATAAGTTGTGCCTTGATTTAAACCCGACAAACTAAATGACAAAGCTGTAGTTGTACTACCAATTAAATTTGCCCCTTCATAAATATCATAACCAACAACACCTAAATTATCGGTAGCTGCCACCCATGATAATGTAAAACTACTTGTTGTAACCAATGATGCTGCCAAAGATGTAGGAGCTGTTGGAGCCTGAGTGTCAATTAATTCATAAGCGCCAATATCATATCCACCTCCTTGTGGTCTTAACGCCTTTCTGAAATCAGAGGTGACTGTTGTCAATGTCAACCCCGCATTAATACAAGGCGAGTTAGTTGATAATGTGTCGTTGGCACTTAACTGTGGATTGGCAAATATGGAGTTTAAATCATTACTTGTATTTGCTTGATAAGTTGCCAAATCATATATGGTGGTGATTGGACCTGGCTTAGATGAATCCCAGCCAGTCATAATTGCTATTTGATTTGTTACATTCCAGCAATTATTGTTTATAATTATTTTTGAAGAATTTGTATTAGCATACGTTGTACTTGCTTCAAAAATACCGGCATCCATTGCATTAGTAAAAATATTGTTTCTAATGTAAATATTACTCATAACTGTTGTAGTTGGTGAACCCCAAAACAAAAGATGAACACCATTTGGAGCTGGTCTCTGTGAGCGACTCCAGCCATATCCTGCATTTTTACAAGTATTATTTTCGAAATAAATATCGTGCGCTTGAGCATTAGTGCCCCGACACCAGAATTCGTATGATTGTTCGCATTTATCCACCAAATTATTCCTGAAATAAATATTATAGACCAAATTATCGGTCTGATCACCTTGAGAAGACATGGCTACATCATACGCTTGACGAAAAGTACATCGTTCAACAATGCAATCGTGATTTGAGCCATAAAATGTAACAGGGTTTCCATAGCGAGTCGTTGTTCCTGATTGATAACCACCGCCAAAATAGGCAAAATCACAATCTTTAATCCAGATATTATAATTGTATTGACCCTGAATGCCTTGTGCTCCACCGTATTTTAAATCTAAATTTTCGAAGGTGATATAACTATTTTGCCACATATGAATGACTTTTTTTGTTACTGCCAACTCGATATTTGTATAGAACGTTGCTGGATTAGATACTGAATACATTTGCACTTTAAAAGTAGATGTACTGAAATACTTTCCTTGTGCATTTAATAAGTTAGCAGCAGAAACTTTTACTCCACAAGAAGCTTCGTTATTAAAAATAATATTACCAACATCGGCAATTAAAGCCGAAGATGTTTCCCATAAATTAGTTCCAATGCTAATCCAATCACTCGTCAGATTTTTCTGAACAGAGCCCATTAGTATTGGTTTATTTCCAATGCCATAAGCACCATAAACTACACTTCCGCTGGCTGAGCCATTTCTTACAGCTGTAATATTACCTCGAAAAGTTTCACCACGTTTAAAAAGTATCGAATCATTTGCCACAAAATTAGACGAACTCACTTTGCTAAGTGTTTTCCAAGCTGTGTTTGTACTTAATCCGTTGTTTGAATCAGAACCAAGTGTAGCGTCAACATAATAGTTTGTTGCTGAAACAAATACACTAAAACTAAAGAATAAAAGAAATAAAAATAATTTGTGTGTTTTCATGATAGATTATTTTAGTATTAATATTAAAAAAAATAATGATTTATTGCTTAATAAATTTGCCTGAGCAATTTGGGTTCGTTTTCAAACGAACAATAAATAATCCCTTTGGTAAATCAGAAATATCAACCTTCATCGTTAAATTTGTTATATCAAATTCTTTCATCAATCTACCTGTAAGGTTGAATATTTGGAGTTTGTCCCTATCCATTAATGCCGATTTATGTATATAGATACTATTCCCTGCTATAGTTGGATAAATTTTAAAACTACTTTCGTCATTAATACCTGTTGTTAAACCTGTAGAAACTAAAGATTCAAATGCACCAATATCATAAGCGTTTCCCTGAGGTCTGGCAACTTTATTAAAATCACTTGTTACGGTGGATAAACTTACACCCACATTCAAACATGGAGAAGTGCTTGATAAGGTGTTATCTGAATTCAATAATGGATTTGCAAAAATTGAATTAGCATCATTGCCTGTATTCGTTTTATAAGTTGCAGTATTATATTTTGTCGTTATTGGTCCGGGTCTTGTCGCGTCCCAACCAGTCTGCAATGCAATTTGATTGGTAACATTCCAGCAATTATTGTCTATTGTTATTTTTGATGATTTTGTGTTAGCATAGGTTTTACTAGCATCAAAAATACCCGCATCCAATGCATTGCTGAAGATATTATTGCGAATAAATATATTGCTCATAACTGTTGTTGCATCAGAACCCCAAAATAAAAGATGGACTGCATTAGGATCAGGCCTTTGTGTACGACTCCAACCCGAACCCGCATTGGTGCAGGTATTGTTTTCGAAATAAATATCGTGTGCCTGAGCATTTGTACCGCGACACCAAAATTCAAACGATTGTTCGCATTTATCTACCAGATTATTTCTGAAATAAATATTATACACTAAATTATTAGTCTGATCACCCTGTGCGGACATGGCAACGTCATACGCCTGGCGGAAAGTGCAACGTTCAACAATACAATCGTGATTGGAGCCATAAAAAGTAACCGGATTTCCGTAACGCGTTGTTCCGGTTAAATATCCTCCTCCAAAATAAGCAAAATCACAATCTTTTATCCAGATATTACTATTGTTTTGTCCCTGAATGCCTTGTGCACCACCGTATTTTAAATCTAAATTTTCGAAGGTAATATAACTATTTTGCCACATATGAATGACTTTTTTAGTTATTGCCAATTCGATATTTGTATAGAACGTTGCCGGATTTGTGGTAGAATACATTTGCACTGTGAACGTAGGGGTACTAAAAAACTTCCCTTGTGCATTTAATGAGCTTGCAGTTTTCACTTTTACCCCGCAAGAAGCTTCGTTGTTGAGAATGATATTGCCAACATCGGCAATTAAAGCAGAAGAAGTTTCCCAAAGATTGGTTCCAATGTTAACCCAATCACTTGTCAGATTTTTTTGAACAGAACCCATTAGTATTGGTTTGTTTCCAATACCATAAGCACCATAAACGACACTTCCACTGGCAGTGCCATTTCTTACAGCTGTAATATTTCCACGAAAAGTTTCGCCTCGTTTAAAAAGAATTGAGTCATTTGCTGCAAAAGAAGATGAACTCACTTTGCTCAATGATTTCCATGCATAGGAAGGGCTTTTCCCTGAATATGTATCATTACCAAGTGTGGCATCAACATAGTAATTTGTTGCCGAAGCAATTACGTTACATAAAATAAATGTTATTGCTACAATCAATCTGTTATTTTTCATTATTCTGATATTGTTATTTGAGTTTATCTAATTTTTATATTTTTGTTTGAATTATTCCAATAATTTTCAATTAAAAGATTTCAAAATCGCACAAGATTGCCTCTGCGGAATAATCCAACATTTTTCTGAGCCGGAATTTCAATTTTATTCTGACCATCAATTTGTTCAGATAGATTTTTATAATCGCCAACTACTGACCGCATAGCCGCCGAGCAAGTAGAGAATACGATATTTTTACAATTTACTATTTTGTACAAACTCTTTCCCGATGGAGGATTTTTACCATTATTTCCAGAAGCTGTTACCAATATATTCTCAGAATTTGTGATGGTAATTAGTGCACCAACTTCCTTGCCGAAAGTGTTAAATTCACATCCTTCGTTTCCTTCGGTTTTAACTCCAAAAATCTGTATGTTTTTTGAATTTTCAATTTCAACTTCAGTGTCCGAGCAAGCATGTTCGGGATTCAATGAATATAATCTCAATGGTTCTTTGGTGTTTGTAATCAATAAATGATGGTAAGTTCGGGGCACTACAGGATAATAATTCTCGCAACCAAAAGCACAACCATACCATTTCCCGCCTCCATTTTCAGAAATTCGAACCAGCTGATTTATATTCACCGGACGAGTAATAACACCTTTGTCCCAAACAGTTTCTACTGTAGGCCATCCAATTCCAAGTAAATCAGACGAATGGGTGTAAATGTTTTTTACAATTGAATTTCTACCGGCTTTCCAGTCAATAACCTGATATCCACCATTGAGTTCTAAACTTGAACTGTAAACCGTTAATTGAGATAAAACACATTTTGCTTTGGCATCATTTACAGTAGATATTAAGGTCTTTTCTGCTCCATTTTTCCAATTCGTATTATCAGGTATAATTGCCGATAATGCCGAAGTAATTCCGAATAGAACAGTATTTTTCTTTAAAATCAATGCAGAAGTAATTCTGTAATCTCCTTTTGGTAGAAAAACCTTAGAATAGTTGTCAATGGCATATTGAATGGCTTGTGTATCATCAGTTTTCCCGTCTCCCATTGCTGCAAATTGTCCCAATGATAAGTCTTTTACATTTTTTGCATCAATGTCCAATCCAAAAGGAATACCATACTCAGGTAGAGAATGTTTAGTCAAAAAATTAGTTTGAGGAGTTTTGTTATCAATACTTGAAATAGAACCTTGTATCTTTTCACCATCAACAAAATTTTCTGTATCTGAACTGGAACTCGAAAACTCAGCAATATGACTCCAGCCTGTTGGTTTTGCTAAAAGTGGCTTTTCATTGTCTTCTTCAACCAAAACAGCTGCATTTTTCACATAAACATCCTGTAGATAAAGGTTTCCAGCCCGTTTGTCTTCATCTTTTTTTACAATAAATGCTGTTGAGCCTTTCGATTTAAATTCTATAGTACCATCAACCAAACTAAGATGAAATCCGTAAAGTTGTTTTTGTTTTTTATCAAGGATAACAATTGGTCCCTTTTCCTTTACGATTTTGAAACCAACAATTGAATATGGCCACGAAGCCATATCTTGTCTGATTGATGCCAAATCCTGATCTATCAATGTAAGACCTGCAATTGCACCCGGCTGACCATTTAATGCCCAAATGCCATATTTGCCACCAAGCACTTCAATACTTGCCATGTAGCCGCCATTTCCTATTAAATTCTGAATACCAGCATAAGCACCATACGCTTTCACTGTTAGATTCTCCACATACATACCTTGCGAACCCCAACATTTAAACCCAACTGCTCCTGAATTTCCTTTGCCACAATCAATAATGATAGAAGACACTCCAGCCGAATTCATAAATGCAGCACCAAACTCTTTATCTGGTCTACCCGAACGTGTATCCCATTGCCACAGATTCAAAACATATTGCAACGCTTTTTCATTTTGAAAATCCAGAGCATTATCCATTAGCTTTATAACAGGACGGTGATGTGGATCTCCAACCAGAAAGAATCCTTTTGTATAGGTTTTGAATTTTTTGTAACAATTGAGCGATTTCGAAATAAGGTATGTTCCTTCAGGAAAATAGGCAACCAATTCATACTTGAAACAATCATCCAACGCTTTCATTATCATTTCATAATCATCAGTTTTACCATCCCCTTTTGCGTAGTATTTCACATTCAAATATCCCATTTGCAACAGAGAATCGTTTTGCAACCCTTTTTCAATGAGATAAGGAGGGAAACCTTTCACCCGTAATTCCTGATTATTCTCAAATCGCCAAGTTGTTGAATCCTTTGAAACTATCTGCACATCTGTTGTTTGTCCAATCGTTTGGCTGAATGATTCCAGCGAAATCAATAAAAATATAAATCCAATTATTATTTTCCAATTAGCTTTCATAAATATCATTTCAATCTCCTCTTGTAATAATAGTTATTTATATAAATAACACTTCCAAAACGACACAACTCTTTAGTAAAAAGACACATATACTATTCTTTACACACAAGTCCGGTACCGTTATCATCGAAAAGAATAAAGTAATTATTGTTTTTCTTAATTATATCGCCTGCTTTTCCTGAAGGGCATTTCGACCACTTCCAGGTTTTTCCATTTAAATCCAACGGTATTTTAGAATTATAAACACGGAATAAATCATTAACCTGCGTTGCATTGTACTTTAAATCATTATTCATAGCTGCGTTAAAAAGAATTTTGATATAAGTTGAGGTAAGTGCACCGTTCCATATTCCAAAATCATCCATTAAGCCTGTATAAAAATCTGAATAATTTATTGTTGGTATAGGATCCAAGTTTGCTTTTTTAAAGTAATAATCAAAATTATCAATTACAACTCTACTTACTCCTAAGGAAACTTTCATTTGTTTTAGATTCAAAGACGCATTTGATTTCGATTTCGTTGTTTCTTTTTCAATTCCATCAACGAACAATCTAGTTTCAGACAAAGGAATGCTGTCGCCCAAATATGTAGCAACAATGAAATGCCAATTGCCATCATCAATTCTATCTTTTATAGCCCTAACACTTCCATTCTCTTTAGATCCAACTACAATAGAGCCATTTTCAAGAAATATATTCATCCCTGAAGTAGGAGAAGTACCAAACATGATCAATGTGGCATCGCTTGTTTTTGTCTTTACCCATAGCGATATTGAACGCGGTACGCCACCCAATGCAATGACTTCCTTATTGTTAGTATAGATATGTGAACTGTCAAATGACTGAAAAACTGCCGAATTACCCAAAATTCCTTCAGATGATTTAATGTTATGTTGATTTCCCATCATTTGTTGTACATAACCTTTCCCAGTATTTTTAACTTTTGTGTCTTGAGTTAATTCATCAAATGAGTAATGAGCCAATAAATCATTTTGCATAATTGGAGTCATGGCACCACTGGAAGTTATCATTTTCTTACCTGAAGTTTTGTCTATTGTCAATTCTCCTAATATGCTTAATGATTTATCATCCGAATCTTTTAGTTTAATATTGAGTTTATTTTTTGTTGCTGTCCAGATGCCAAAAGTATTTGAGCCATGAACAAATTGAACCAACTGACTTTTAGCATCTTGTGATACTGTAGAAGCATGAACTTCGCCGGCAATATACACATCAACTTTGTGTTTTGTCAGCAGATTCCACAAATTTGAATTCTCATATCTTTCAATAGTCATTCCACTACTCCGGTTTTGAAAAATGGGAAGTTTTATAGGAAAATGAGATTGAACAACAATAAATTCAATTTCTTTTAAAGCATGCCCTGCCGTTAATACATTATCCAGCCACAATGCTTGATCATCACTCAATTCAGAAGAAATAACTCCCTCTTTTCCTAATTTTTTTTGTTGATTCTCGTATCGAAAAACATCCAGACTTACAAACATCACATTTTTATGAATCATTGCATAGGAAGTATTTTCATATTGTGTCCCCAAAGGTCGTTGAGGTATACTACCAATATTCCCGTTATAAAGAGTATGTCCGTTTTCATCCTTGTTAAAGGCATTGGCAAAGGCTTCCCTGTAATAAGGGAACTCCTTTGCTCGTACAGAATTAACAGGCCATGGGTTGTCACCATACTCATGGTCGCCTGGACAGGCGATTACTTTTAGTCCATATCCTTTTAAAAAATGCTTCATGTGAGGATAAATCTTATCAGTGATACTAAATATCCTCTTTTGTGGGTCTTTGCCAAAAGTCTTTACCCATTCTTCCTGTTCCCAATGACCACCAGCCCAATCACCAGGAATGAGCACATATTCACACTCTGCTTTTTGCATTTCAGCAAACAATATCTTTTTATAGTCGAGTACTTCAGTTCTATCCCACGCCGCTCCATCTCCTATGTGTGGATCAGGTATTGAGCCGAATATAAATCTATTGTTACTACCACCAGTTTTAATATTACCAGCATTTATCACATCATTATTCTGTGCAATAATACATTGCATGAACATCGAAAAAATTAAAATTGAGATATAGGAGGTTTTCATATTGTGTGTGTTTTTATTGTGATTTTTATAATTCACTTTAAGAGAAATTTAATTTATTATTTATTTTTTAGTCAGCTTAATCCGTTGTTTTTCCATATAATCCAACATCTTTTTATACAGATTTTTTCTTATCGTTGAATAATTCTTTTCATCTGCCACATTTATCGTTTCATTTGGATCTTTTTTATAGTCATAAAGTTCAGTGGCAAGAATCAATTTGTCATCAAATCTCTGACTACTTCTGAAATTATCTTTCATCCAAACAGTTAAGCGATATTGAGTAGTTCTAATTGAGTAACCCATGCAATTTCCGTTACCAGCATTATGTATCCGAACACCTTTATATGCCGGATCATAACGTGGGTATTGACTTACGCTATATTCCTTAACCATCGATTTGGGTTTTTTCATCAATGGAACTAAACTTTTACCATCTAAATGTGACGGAATTGGAGCACCAGCCAATTCACAAAGCGTGGGGAAAATATCTACAAACTCAGAAGGGGAACTTGTTACTGATGATTTAATGCCCGGAGCCGAAATAATAAGTGGCGAGCGGGTAGCTTGTTCAAAGTTGGTGTGTTTACACCACTGACCATGATCACCTAAATGCCATCCATGGTCACCCCAAATTACAATAATTGTATTATTTGTTAAGCCAAGTGAATCAAGCGCATTCAATATAATTCCAAGTTGTGCATCGGCATACGAAACTGCCGCATAATAACCATGTATCAGTTCTTTTTGCTTATCAATTGGCATTAAACCTTTTCCGAATTGCATATCCGAAAAACTGCCCAATGGAGGTACATCGGTATAGGTTCTCATTTCACCATAATTGTGTGAAATTTCAAAACCATTAATAGCTGGTTTCTGATATTCAGCCAAAGGCATCTTATCCCTTTTATATAAATCCCAATACTTTTTAGGAGCCACAAATGGCAAATGTGGTTTGTCAAAACCTACTGCGAAGAAAAACGGCTTATTTTCAGATTTAAGACGTTTAAGTATATCTTTCGAACAAAGTGCCACAGCTCCATCCGGATAAGTATTATCGGACACATCAATACATTCTGTAGCTGGGTTTACCAATTTATTTACATAGTTTTCTAATGCCCTTCCGCTTAACCCCTTTTCCTTCGCTTCAGCAGTAATTTTCTCCACTAATGCAGCTCTTTCGGGCAAAAGTGACATGCGGGAAACACGCTTATCTAAATATTTTGAAGAATGTTTGTAAGAATAATATGGCACACTCCATGACGGGATATCTTCACTTTCAACACAACGCGGATCATAAACTTTACCTATGCCTTGTGTGCTATAACCTTGGCTAATAAAGTATTGAGGAATACTTAAAATATCGGGATTTATATCACGCATTTTAGTTTCTAAAGTATAAACTTTGGTGTAATCTGGTCTCATACCTGTCATAAGGCTTGCGCGTGTAGGTCCGGAAACAGCTTGCTGACAGTAATTTGAAAGAAATACGGTTCCATTTTTTGCAATACGGTCGATATTCGGTGTTTTTACAAGTTTATCGCCGTAACAACCCAAAATTGGTTTTAAATCATCGAATGCAATAAACAGCACATTTGGCTTTTCCTGTTTTTTTTCACTATTCTGCGAAAATCCTGAAACTGTAACTAAACTAGCTACAGCCAGATTCAGACCTTTAAATATGGGTGTATATTTCATTTGTATTTACTTAACAAGCTGATTAGCAATAATTATCTACGGAATCCTACTCCTATGAACTTAAAAGTCTCGGGTAAACTTTCGCGCCAATAAGACCAGCCGTGATTTCCGTTTCGAACAATAAACTCATGTTTGATTTTGTATTCATCCATTTTAATGTGCATCTGGTAATTTACTTTTAAAAACCGATCTAAATTGCCACAATCCAGCCGACATCGTATTGAATTTAATTCAGGCTTAGATGTTTTATCTAATAAATGAAATGGGCTTATTGCTTTCCAATTAGATGTTATTCTGTCATTGCCTTTTAGGTTTTCGCCACAATATGTTCCCAATTTTTCGGCATACGATTCATCACTCATATTGGTCAAATCATCATCACTGTAGAATGCACCACTCATTGCTACACAGGTTGAAAAAAGTTCAGGATAGTTTAATGTAAGTGACAAAGCACCAAACCCACCCATCGAGTTACCAACAATAGCCCTAAATTCTCTATTTGATCTGATTCTGTATTTTTTTTCGACTATTGGAATTAACTCATTAATAAACATATCGCGCCATTTATTTTTCAGCCCAACTTCATTTGAATACCGCGTTAACTTGGCATCGGGCAAAATGACGATTGAAGGAGATATGTCCCCATTTTTTATACTCTCGTCCAAATACCGATTAACTTCGCCCAGTTGAATCCACGATGTTTCATCGTCGCTGGCTCCATGCAAAAGATAAATTACAGGATAACTTCTTTGTGATGTTTCATAATCCTCTGGCAAATACACCGAATATTTTACCGGATACTGCATCAAATTACTTTTCATTTCAATACTTTCAATGACTTTTCCTCCGGCAAATACACTGAAAATTACGGCTAAAAATACGATGCTTATAAAACTCCTTTTCATTGTTCTAATTTGTTTTAATTATGATTTCCGCATTCAAAAGTCTTTCACCAAAAACCGACAGTTTAATTTCACCGGAAGTTTTGCTTGAACTGATAATTGCAACCATTTTCCCGCTAAAAGTTTTCATGTAATTGGATGCAAAAGATGTCAAATCGGTAGCATCACCATTGCATAATGCTTTCAATGAACCAGCTCCTTCGGTATTGAAAAATAACATCCGTTGTGCATTTGGACACAAATTTCCATCTTTATCAACCACTTCAACAGTTACAAAAGATAAGTCTTTTCCATCTGCTGTAATAATATTTCTGTCAGCTGTAAGTCTAATTTTAGCAGGTTTTCCGGCAGTTTTTATTATTTCGGTAGCCACTTGCTTTCCATTATTGTCATAAGCCACTGCCATAATTTCTCCTGGCTGATAAATAACATTTTTCCAAATCAAACGGTATTTATCATATTTACTAATATTGGATTTGCTTTTTACACCCATACTTTTTCCATTTACAAAAAGTTCCACTTTGGGGTAGTTTGTATAGCAAAAAACTGGAATTGTATCACCTTCTTTACCTTCCCAATTCCAATGTGGCAACAAGTGTAAAACTGGTGTTGAACTCCAACGACTTTGATACAAATAAAACCGATCCTTTTTTAATCCTGCTAAATCTATTATTCCTAAAGGAGAACTTTTTGCAGGAGTACCTGAATTGTAAGGCGTTGGTTCGCCCAGATAATCAAATCCAGTCCAAACAAATTCCCCCAGAATAAAATCACATTCATCTTGTTTTTCAAATTCGGTATCGGGAGTTGAAGCCCAACTTGGATATTCCATATCGTAACTCGAAGACTGATAATCTTCGTACCACGGATTTTTTGACTCTTTTACAGGAAACTTATAAATGCCACGTGAACTGATTGTAGAAGCAGTTTCGCTTCCGTAAAGTATATAATTCGGATAATCTTCGTGCACTTTTTTATAAATATGAGGTTTGTAATTAAAACCTACCAAATCAACAGCATCTGTTAATCCATTTTTCAAAGCTTGCTCATTTCTATCAAAACCAGCCGTTGTAGGGCGTGTAGGGTCTTCTCTTTGGCAAATATCAACTAAAAATTGTGATGTTTTCTTTCCATCCGATTCCAATTGCTCCCTGATTTCGTTTCCGATACTCCAAATAATTACAGAAGGATGATTTCTGTCACGATGTATCATGGCAACCATGTCTTTTTCAGCCCATTGGTCAAAGAATTTATTATATCCATTGAGATTTTTACCAACTTTCCATTCGTCAAAAGATTCGACCATAACTACAAAACCCATGCTGTCGCAAAGTTCCAGTTGTTCGAGTGAAGGTGGATTGTGTGAAGTACGAATGGCGTTGCAGCCCATTTCTTTCATCATTTCAAGTTGACGCTGGGTAGCGCGGAAATTTACGGCAGCTCCCAATGGACCCAAATCGTGATGTAAGCAAACACCTTGTAGTTTTACGTGTTTATCATTCAGAAAAAATCCTTTGTCTTTGTCGAACCGAATACTTCTAAAACCAAATGGAGTTACATAGGTGTCTTTTAGTGTTTTGCCTACATAAACTTTGCTAATTGCACGGTATCTTACCGGAGAGTTTATGTCCCACAATGCAGGATTTTTAACTTCCAATGATTGGATAAACAACCCTTCACCAATTACAGGTTGAAGCGTTTGTGTAGTTGCTACTTTCTCGCCTTTTGCATTGAAAATTTCAGTTACTAACTGCACTTTTTCACTTGTTTCAGATTGATTCAAGACTTTTGTCTGAATAGAAACTGTTCCTTTTTTGGCAGTAATATGTGGAGTTGTAATGTAAGTACCCCAATGCGCAACATGAATAGGATTGGTGGTTATCAACCGAACATTTCGATAAATGCCAGCTCCAGAATACCATCTTGAGGATTCCGGTTTGTTTTGCAATCGTACAGCGAGTATGTTTTTCTGTCCTGCTTTTAGAAATTTTGTCAAATCAAAAGAAAATGAACTATAACCATAAGGCCACTCACCGACAAACTGACCGTTACAATATACTTTTGCTTCGCTCATTGCCCCATCAAATTCCACGAAAACTTTTTTTCCGGCATCCGAGTTAGGAATTTCAAGCATTTTCCGATACCAACCAATTCCAAAAATGGGTAGTGCTCCGGTTCTTCCCGTTCTCAATTTCGGTTCTTTTTCTCCATCTTCTTTTACCTGAACCCATTGCATATCCATATTTAAATCGAATGGTTTGCGAATTGCCCAATCGTGAGGAACAGAAACAGTTTCCCATGCAGAATCATTTAGATTCAACTGTGAGGCATTTTTTATTTCTCCTAACGAAAATTTCCAATCCTCATCAAGAAGAATTGTTTTGCGTGTTTCATTCTGAGAAAATAAATTGAATGACACAAAAAGTAATGTCAGAATAAATATGTTATTGTTCATTTTAATACGAATATTGGGAAGTTTTATTGATTCACACTTCTAAGGAAATCTTCACAAGCGTCAGGTATTGGTCTAATGCCTTTTCTAAGTTTTTGTACCGATTGAATGGTTTCTACAAATGGTTGTTTATTTTTTTCGTAAATCAATAGGTTAATTGTCATGAGTGAAATGTTTGAATTATCACTTGCGCAAAATTTCTTCAAATTTTCCTCTGCTGATTTATTGCCAAATTGCTGATAACAAATGGCAGATGCAATTACAGAAACCGGTGGGTAATAGTCGTCCATTGCTTTATACAACTGTTTAGCATAAGGTTGTAAAAACTTTGAATTTTGAGCTCTCAATCCCAAAGCCGCCCAGTAACGAACAATTTTATTGGAATCAGCCAACATGCTGATTTGTTGTTTTGCTACTTTTGCACTACGAATTCCAGACAGCGACGCTGCTTTAAAAATTTCATTTATAGGATAACTTTTATCATCCAATCTGTATTCATAGGGAGTTTTTATTTGGGAAATGATTGCAATCTCGTATTCCGGAAGTAACATGATATCACGTGATTGTAGTATCTCATTTTTCAATTGATTTCGCATTTTCTCAAGAATGGGTTTATACGCCTTATCATGAACCAGATTCTTAGTTTCCCATAAATCTTTTTCAATATCATAGAGGAATTCTGCCGGGCGGTCTTCAAAAAGACTTCTTTGAAGTGGATTTAATTTATTAGCAGCCAGCTCTTTACGCATTTGCTGTTTAATCTCTCCAATTTCCATGTACTGAATATACCTTAGCTCGGGCATAAATGGCATATAGTTTCGGGAATACATAAATTTGCCATCGGTAACGCTCCGCACTAAATCTATACCATTATCAGATCTATCGGTTGATGAAACTAAATGGTCAGTTTCTTTGCTTCTGTTTTCGCCCATCAATTCTCTTCCTTTCAGGTATTCAGGCACTTTGCCTCCTGCTAAACTGATTAAAGTGGGAGCTAAATCGTGAAAATCTATCAGCTCATCTGTCACCACACCACTTTTACCCCACGGTGATAGTTCTTTATATATTTCAGGAATCCAAATAACGAATGGAACACGATAGCTAAGGTTAATACCATTGGTTTTTCCTCTAGGCTCTCCTTCTCCATGATCTGCAAAGAAAAAAATGATTGTGCTATCTCTTAAATTATCTTTTGCAAGTTTTTCAAGTAACTCTCCCACTCTATTGTCCATCAGTTTGATAGAATTATAAACACGTGCAAATTGCTTGCGCATTTCGGGACTGTCATTATAAAATGGGGGCATTTCAAATTCATTGTCACCAATTCTATCTTTCAGCGGAAATGCATCAATTACATTTTTCAGGTACCAATCATAAGGTTCTGTCATGGTACGTGATTGGTGTGACTCCATAAAGTTGAAAATAGCAAAAAATGGTTGTCCTGGCTTACGATTCCACCATCCTGCTTTCATTGAACTTTCGTTCCATGCTTCTTTTATAAAATCTTTTTCGTTTAAAACATTATAATCCGTTTTACTATTATTGGACGTATAATATCCTTCTTTTTGCATAAAATATGGAAAACCCTTTATATATTCGGGAATTGGATAGCTGCTTCTGTGGTTTCCTGTACCTGAATTATAGGTTTTTACACCAGTAATAAGGCATGACCTACTTGCAGATGAAACTGATCCGTTTGCAAATGCATTATTAAACCGAATACCTGTGTTTGCTAACTCATCAATAATTGGTGTTCTGGCATCTTTGTTGCCATAGCAACCAATAAATTGAGGCGAAGTGTCCTCAATGGTAATCCATAAAATATTTGGCTTGAGTTTTTGGGCATGCGATACCTGAGGAGCACAAAATGGAGCAGTTAAAACGAACGCCAATCCGAACTTATTGAAGTTGGTGGAAGTTGATGTGATGGATTTCATTGTAGTAGATTTTCCCAAACATGAAAAAAAAAATTGAAAAAAAGAGAAAGATAGAATTAGCAGAAAAAATCCCTATTAATCCTATCTTTCAATTATTTGATTACCAACCAGTATTTTGTGTCCAACCATTAATTGAAACCTGTGACTCTTGTATTGGATACAAATACATTTTATTTTTGTCGAAAGTTCTGTCTTCAACCTTGAATTTTGTATAAGTAAAAGTGGTATTTGTAGCATCCGTTGGAGTAACCACTACTCCCATTAAAGGCGAATTTTCAGTAGTTTCAGCAATTTTCCATCTACGAACATCAAAAAATCGGTGTTCCTCAAAAGCTAATTCAACTCTACGCTCATTTTGAATTCGTTTTCTCATTTCTGCCTGATTAAGAGTTGTTGGCAATGCAGGCATAACAACCCCGGTTCTGGCTCTTACCAAATTTACAGCTTCTATAGCTGAATATTTAGCTACTACACCATTAATTGTTGGTTTGGCAGTTGGACCATAAGCTTCATTCATTGCTTCAGCAAAATTAAGCAAAACTTCAGCATAGCGCATTAATATAAATGAACGAACAGCAGTAGTGGCAGCAGAAATATCGAAGTTTGTGGCAATCATTTTCTTTAAATGATAACCTGTGGTCGTAGCTCCTAATTTTACACCAATAGCATCGGCACCTCCAACGTAAGTCTGAATTTTGCGGTCAACTCCACCTACTGCTTTACCAAACACATCACCATTCATTGCAATTGTAAAACCTAAACGTGGATCACGATTTTTATATGGATTTGCTTCATCAAATCCTGATGCTACGTTTACAGTTCCATCTTCATTGTAAGGTAATAAACCAGTTGGTTTCATTTCATAAGCATCAACCAAATTCTGAGAAGGCGCAGTAATTGCAATTCCACCACCTGGAATTCCCACAGGGTAATTCCATTTTTCAAACGTATTTGTTTTGAAGTTTGGTGCTGGTTTTGAGAAAATTATTCCAGTTTTACTTCCTTTTTTTGAAGTCAACAAATCTGTACTTGAACCAGGGTAAAACAATTGACTGTAGTTTGTCCATAGGTATCTCCATGGTTCGAGTGCTGCATCGTTTAAAAAGTCATTACCTGCCGCAGCTGCTTTTTCCCATTTAGTTACATCGTTAGTAGGATTAAAAAGTGGACTGGCGGCGTATAACAACACGCGAACTTTTAATGCTTTAGCAGCAACCTTTTCGGCTCTACCCAAACGGGTTACATCAACACCTAAGCCACCCATTCCTGAACCAATTTTGGGATTTGAAGCAGGCACATCATAATTCAGCCACGAGTCAGCCATGTATTTATATGCCGTATCCAACTCATTGACAATGTATTGAAAACATTCATCCGAAGTATTCCTTTGTGGAAGCTGTGTTGCATCTACTGGTAGCACATGGTCTAAAATTGGCACTCCACCATATCTTTTAACCAATTCGAAATAAAAAACACCACGCAAAAATTGATTTTCAGCCCTTAGTCTGTAGATGTCATCACAATCTTTTATATACGTTCTTTTGGTGGCAACCGTTAGTGTGTCAATTGCAATTAATTTTGCAAAATCTTTACTGTTTTCCAAAAAATTAAAAGTCTGAACAATCCCTCTGTAATAGTGCGACATTACTTCGTCAGGATTGGAAAACTGATTCCAACCACCTGTATTAAATTGCTGAATGGTTGATGACCTTAAAGCAAAATCGGCTTCATCACATGCTGATGCAAGCATGGCATTTGCATTCAGATCTGTCCAATCTCTTAGATATGCATAACCGGACATGCCATTGGCTATTATACCAGATGAGCCATTATAAAGCACATCGTTTAAGTCTTTTCTGGTTTTCATGTTTGTATCTAACACACTGTCGGCACAAGATGTGAGTGCAATTACTACCAGCAGTAAAAATATTTTATTTAGTTTTTTCATATCGAAATTAAATTAGCTTGTTATTTTATAAACAATTACACATTAGAATTTAAGCGTTAAGCCAATATTATAAGACTTCATTACCGGATATCCATAAGGTGATAAAGCTTCGGGGTCGACTTGTATTTCAGTAATATATGAGAATACAAACGGATTTACAGCGTTTAAATAAGCTCTCAAACCATCTAATCCTAATCCTTTTTTGAATTTAAGACTGTAGCCCAGTTCGATATTTTTAATTCTTAAATACGATCCATCGCGTTGATAAAGATCTGAATTGTTTTTATAATTATTTGCATTGCTTTGTGTGGTAAGTCGTGGAAATAATGCTGCATCGCCTCTTTCAACCGTCCAGTAATTATTTGCCACCCACTCTGTTGGTTTGCGTCCATTGGTTAAAAATGGTGTCAAAAGTCCACCTATTGAAACTGTACGTTGCGTAACACCAAAAAGAAATACCGATAAATCAAAACCTTTGTATTCGAGTCCTGCTTCAAGCGAACCAACGATATTTGGTACAGAGGTATAACCTTTGGCTACTACATCGTTATTATCAATAATGTTATCGCCATTTTGATCCTTATATTTTACATCGCCCGCAACAACAGCACCAAATGATTGGAATGGACTATTAGTAATATCAGTTTGATCTTCAAAATATCCGATAGCCTCAAACACAAATGGTTGTCCTATAGCATGTCCCTTTTGGTACAAGTATTCGTAAGCACGGGGAGCTTCTTTTGCATCAACAATTGTTGAAGTTGCATACGATCCTTTTGCTGTAATAAAATAACCAAAATCGCCAATTTTATCTTTGTACATTAATTCTAATTCTAAACCAGTGTTTTTTGCCAAACCCAAATTTGCATAATTGTATCGACCACCTATAAGCGCTGATAAATAATTTGATGGATCTACAAAAATATCTTTTCGGTTTTCAATAAAATAATCTACAGAGAGACTGAGTTTGTTGAATAACTGTGCATCAATTCCTACATTTGTTTTATATGCTTTTTCCCAGGTTGCATCAAGATTAGCAAATTGAAGTCGTTCAATCGTATTTGCACTAGTATTTAATCCAGTTCCAACTCTGTAAGATCCATTCGGACTACCATAACTTTCGATATACATAAAACGTGCAAGAGAACCAATCTGATCATTTCCAATCAGGCCTGTTGATGCCCTAAGTTTAAGAAAATTGAAAGTTTTATTATTGGCAAGAAAATCCTCATTACTTACAATCCATGCTCCTGAAACTGCAGGAAAGAAACCAAATCGTTTATCGGGTGCATAATTATCTGTACCACTATACGAATAAGCAAACTCTGCTACATATTTATTTAAATGCGTGTAATTTAATCTACCAAAAATATTGACCTTAGCCCAAGGCACTGTATCGGCATCAATTAACGTAGTATATTTTTCCTGATTATAAATAGCTGAAGCATAGATTTTTCCATTGGTTGTTGCATGACTATATTCTGCACCACCTAACACATTGTACCTGTTCCATTGCAAACCCGGTGATTGTGAATACGAAAAATTTGGATTCGTATTTCCTTTAAGTGGCAACACTGTATAAGTTGAATCTGTTGTTCGAGAAAGCTCTTCATAGCTCAATCCACGTGTTTTTTTATAATACGAATAGTAATTATTGCTAAAAACAACCTGACCGAATATACTTAACCCTTTAATAAAAGGAATATCGGCGATTACCTTTACATCTGCATCCACTGTTCGGGTATTTGTAAGCTGATACCCTTGTTGAACTATTTGAGCAACCGGATTAGCCGGGAAACCTTCTGTTCCACCCCATTTGCCCGAAGGTGTTTTAATATTATATGGTAAAAAGCTCGACATGGAGCTAAATATTGCCGAATTAGATACTGTTGGCGATTTATCGGCTGAAATAACAGCGCGTGTATTAAGCGATGCTCTCAACCAACTATTAATTTTGGCATCCAGATTAACGCGTGCTACGTATTTTTCACTTACCAAATTTGAATTATTAAAACCATCTACTCCCTTGTATAATCCCGGCGTATTTGAATATCCTACAACCACATTATACTTTGTGTTTTGATCGCCACCATTGATCGCCAACGTATAATCTTGTCCGTAAGCAGCTGGTTTCAGAATTTCATTTTGCCAGTTCACATCAGGATACATAACAGGAAGCTTCCCGTTTTTGTAATAATCTACAATATTTTGCGACTTAAAATATCCATTGCTAATATCTTTTCCATCCGAAACCATGGCTACGTTATAAAGTTCAGCATATTTCCCGTTATTCACAAATTCAGGTAAAATGCTTGCTTGTTGCATTGAAACCCTTGAATTAAATGTAATCATTGGTTTATTTGACAATTGACCACGCTTAGTTTTGATATACAAAACTCCATTAGCACCCGAAATACCATATACAGCGAGTGAAGCAGCATCTTTCAAAACAGTAATACTTTCAATTTCATCAGGGATAAGATTATTAAAATCGGTTTCAAAACCATCAACAACCACTTTAATACCCGAAGCACCTGATAAGAATGTTTGTATGCCACGTATTTGAAAGTCATTAATTGAACCATTACCTGTAGTTAATCCAGCAAGTTTACCCGATAATGAATTGCCAATATTCTGTCTTAAACTACGAATATCATCTCCTGTAACCGATGAAGTTGAAGTGGTTGAGTATTTTCTATCAACAGCTTTACCAAAAGGTGATACTACTTCCGAATTTAAAAATTGTTTATTGTCAAATATTGAAGTACTGTCTTTTTTTGATTTAATCTCCTGACTTTCAGCAATTGAACTAAAAGCTATTAAAAATACTAATACTATATTTATTTTAATTTTTTTCATTGTATTCTATTTTTACTTATTATTACCAACCTGGATTTTGAACTAATATTTTCTTATCAACTTCTGTTTGATAGTATGGGTAGAAATACATTTTGGGTGCCCATACATGCGTGCTGAGTTTTTGAAATTTAAAAGAAATGGTTGCGTCATTAGCAAGTCTTTCCGCTGGTGTCATAGATTCTGTTGGTGTAACATAAGGTGTTGCTGAATTTTGATACAGGATTACCTGATTCCAATCTCCTCCTAATGTTTGATCCGCAATTTTCCAACGTCGCACATCAAAATATCGGTGTTCATCACCATAAAGTTCAACGGCTCTTTCTCTGCGAATTTCCTCACGCATGGCTGTTTTATTACCAAAACGTGTATCGGAAGATTGAATTTCAGGAATTCCACCACGTACACGAATTTTATTCAGATAAGTTAATATACTTGGGTCTGAAGGGTTAAACTCATTCATTGCTTCTGCAAAGCTCAAATAAAATTCTGAAAGACGGAACTCTGTCCAGGTAATGTAATAGGGTGAAGAAGTGCCAATTTGCCTCCATTTTTTTGGATAAAAAAGACCCGGACAATCCGCAGTTAATGGAATAATAAACGAACTTGAAGTTGCATCTACCAATGTATTATTTATATCTCTATATTTGAATAAAGCGGTATCAGCAGTACCATAATTTATGAAATTTTTTGTAGTTTGGTCAAGTGTAGAATATTTAGTGCCCGGAACCCAAATGCTTCCATGAAAACGTGGCTCAGCTTTTCTGAAAATTTTCTTTAAATCATCTAAGGTCCCTGTTTCAGGAATCGCTAGCAGATTTCCATTTACATCTCTGTAGTTATCTTTTACAAACTTATATCCAACCCCAGCAATAGTTCCATAACTTGCAGCCCAGATTGTAGTAGGAGCTCCAGCTCTGTAAAAGCGCGATTCATATCGATCTTGGTATGTAGAAATATAAAAAATCCATTCATCATTTTTAGGAGATGTTGATCGGGGTGATTCCGAGCCAATAGCATAACTGTCTGTTTTACCTAAAGTTGGATCATCCAAAAGCACTTTACCATGTCCTTCGGCCCAGTCAATAGCAATTTGATAAGCATCTGCAGCCAATTTCCAACGATTTTGATCAAAATTACCATAACAAAGTAAGCTGTCACGTTCATCTCCGTATGACAAAGGCAAATCAGAACCTGCTTCATTATACAGCGGACTAGCGGCATAAAGTAGAGCTTTTGCTTTTAGTGCCAAGGCAAAACCATAATGAACTCTACCCGTTTCGGCATTCGAAAATTCTTCAGGCTGCTTCAATTTGGGCAATACGGCATCACACTCGCTTACAATAAAATTGATAACTGATTTGAGAGATTGTCGCTCACCTGAGGGTGTAACAACTATCTGACCTGGCTTCTGTTCAAAAGTTGAAACTTTATCAAGAATTGGAATTCCGCCATACCTTCTGAAAGCTTCGAAATGCAAGAAAGCTCTTAAAACACGGACTTCTGATATTACCTGGTCTCTGAAAGATTCATTCCAAACCCATTTAGGTGTAGTCATAAGTGGAACTCTTGGTGCGTTTTCGATAAAAATATTACATGCTCTAATGGCATTCGAAACTCCCAAACTTGGAAATTCTTTTTGATGATCACCTGTAGGTCCCCAATTACCAAATAGCATTAATGGACCAGGATTATTAGCAGGTCCCAGTTCCTGAGTTGCTTCATCGCTCATACAAAATAATTGAACATTTCCGCCATTTCCAAAATTAGGGGTTGCACCCTGAGGAAAACCCGGAACGGAATTACCAGTAGCATTATAAAGAGTTCTTAACCCTCTGTTCCATGACAATGAAGCATCATAAGCATTAAACATTGCCAACATTGCATTATCCGGATTAGCAAAGACGGAATCTAAGGTAGTAATTGCATCACTCGGCTGCTCTAAAAAATCCTGACATGAGCTAAAGCCAATCAATACAAGTAGCATTGTACTTAATACAAACTTGTGTGTTCTATTTTTAAATTTCATATTTAATATTTTTTATTAGATTTAATACTAAAGTTTTTTTAGAAATTGGCTTTTAACCCAATATTCCATACCACATTTACAGGGTATTGTCTGTCCGTTCCTGATACTGACTCCGGATCCCAATATTTCATTTTAGAAAGCAATGCAACATTTTGACCATTTAATGAAAATCTCATCAATTCACAACCAAACTTTTTGGTTAATTTTGAACTAAATGTATAACCAAGTTCAATATTTTTTAAACGCACATAGCTTGCATCTAAATTCATGTATGAATTTTGTTGTGAATTAGCTGTGAGAGCTCCGTTTGTGAGTCGTGGATATAATATTTCCTGTCCTGCAGCATATTTCTCAGATGTCCATGCATATAAATCAGCTTCTGTACGTGGACTCCATTGTAGTCCAAATGCAATTGGAGCTCCATAATAACTTGAAACATGACCTGCCCCCTGAATTAATGCTGAAAAATCTAAATTTTTAAATTTCAATCCAATATTTGCACCATAAACTATTTCTGGTAGCGAGCTGTATCCGGTTGCAACTTTATCGTTGTTGTTTACAATGCCGTCACCATTAACATCCTGAAATTTTAAATCGCCAGGTTGCACATTATTATCCCAAATTGTTTTTATTCTGGCCGGGTCATTCACTTCATCCCATGAATTATAAAATCCATCAGCAACCAACATAAACGGTTGACCAATTCGTGTTCCTGTTTTTACGAGGTTTGGATAAGCAGGCGTAATTTCGTCGTTATAAACTACTTTATTTCTTGCGAATGAATAATTCGCATTTATCCAAAATTGAAATGATTTTTTGGTTGAGCTACGATAACCAATTTCAATTTCGTAACCACTATTCTCAACTATTCCGAGATTGTACGAAGGCAAAATTGACAAATCGCCAAAAGTAAAAGGTACATTATTATAATTTCCGAGTATTCCATCGCGTTTTTCTTTAAATAAATCTGCAGCAATTGTGAGTTTATTCTCAAACATTTTTGTCTCAAAACCAATATTTGATTTTGTGGCAACTTCCCATGAGATATTTGGATTACCAATTTTTGCTTCTTTATAAAGTGCAGTTGGAAGTACATTATTATCACCAAAACGTAAACCATATAGCGTAGGTGTTACACTATTGTAAGAACTGGGAGTATATAAGAATCGACCCGACCCAACTTTATCGTTCCCAACCTTACCTTGTGAGCCTCGGATTTTAAGAAAAGAAACTACGATGTTTTTAGGGAAAAACTTTTCCTCAGATACAACATAGCCTACAGAATAGGCAGGAAAGAATCCAAACTGTTTACCAACTGCAAAATTTTCCGAACCATTATATCCCATGTTCACTTCCATCAGATATTTTCGTTTGTAATCGTAGGTTGCACGTCCTACAAGTCCCATATAATTATAAGGTAAAGCAGGAGTTCCACCGCGGTAGGATCGTTCCATTGTTCCTAAAACCAATGCACCAACGTTATGAGTTTTGTTGAATGAACGGTTATAATTTATGGATGCTTCGGAATATAACCTATAGTTTGAAGAATAAGAATCGGTATTAGAAAATGGCGTTTCGAAGCTGGTTTGCACTAATGAATAATAGTTGCCGGTATATCCCGGTGCTGTTCTCCTTATTTCGTACATATCATTAGTTCTGGTAAAAGTTGCATTTTGAGCGTAATAATTGTCATAAGCAAACTTTCCTCTTACTGAAAGTCCTTTGGTTACGGCATCTAATTTGTACTCTGCAGTTAAGTCAACTGTAGTTCTCGATTTATAATTTTTCGTGTAGCTCGAGTTGTACAAATAATATGGATTTTCGGTAGTTGAGTGACTTTTTACTTCTGGAGTACTTACTATTATTTTCCCATCGTACATAGGTTGTCCTGCAATAGGTGAAGTTGCCCAAATTGCATGTAGTACATTAGCATCACCAGCTATCCAATCTGCGTTAGTTCCATCAGCTATCTGGGATGAAAACTTCAACGATGTTGTAAAGTTTTTTGTCCATTGAAAATCAGTATTCGAGCGAATATTGTACCGATTTACACTACCATTTGAAGGTACTTCTTTAAATACCTGTAAACCACCAAAATTTCCTATTTGATTAAAATATCCTAAACTAACAAAATACTTTACCTTATTTGTTCCACCCGAAACATTGACATTGTAGTTTTGCTGAGGTGCATTTTTTCCAACAAGTAAGCTGTTCCAATCAATATTTGGGTGAAAAATTGGATCAGCGCCATTATCATATAATTCAATATCAGCGTCAGAAAAGATATTGGCATAACCTACTGGTCCGTCTGGTAATGCCGATGTTCTCACATCATTCAGTGCAGCTTGATTTGTCATCCGTACATATTCGCCAGCATTTAAAAAACGTGGTATACGAGTTGGATTTGTCACACCATAGTTGGCTGTAAACGACACCATTGGTGCACCTGAAGTGCTTCCTACCTTTGTTGTCACTACAATTACACCATTGGCCCCACGTACCCCATAAACTGCTGTCGCTGAAGCGTCTTTCAATATATTAATTGATTCAATTTCATTAGGGTCAATAGTAGTAATATCCCTTTCAATTCCATCAACCAGAATCAACGGATTTGAGTTTCCATAAGTTGCTTTTCCGCGTATGAAAATATCTGCAAAATCCTGTCCGGGAGCACCACTTTTTTGGACAATAGTAAGACCAGGTGAACGTCCTGCTAATGAGTTTTGAACAGATGTAGTTGGAGATTTTATCATCTCCTTAGTATCAATACTACTAATAGCACCAGTTACCGAAACCTTATTTTGTTTTCCATATCCAACAACAACAACCTCATCCAAACTTTTATTATTTTCTGAAAGCGAAATTTTGATATTTTCTACTCCGTTTATCGCTACTTCTTTGGCTTCATATCCAATGTAAGTAACCCTTATTTTTGCCTCTCTAGGAACTGATAATGTAAACTTGCCATCGAAATCGGTAATCACCCCAATTTTGGTATCTGATACAATTATATTTGCACCTATAATTGGTTCGCCTTTTTCATCTACTACAATTCCATTAACCTTTATAGTTTTTGAATTCACTTTGGCAGATGTTTGAGAAAAAATGTTTGCCGAATAAGTAAAAAAGCATGAAATTAAAAGAAGCAATTTCATGCTTTCAAAAAAGGAACTCCTTGAGCCCATGTACCGCTGTAAGATACCTGTGGATTTTTCTTTCATAAATAAATTATTTTGAATTAGATTTATATTTTAGTAGACAAATTAATCTTCAAAAAGTAATTTTAAACTGAGTCTTATAACAAATGCAAAGATAGCATGAAAATCAACTGGAGGTTGCAATGTTATTGGTCTAAAACAACCTATTTTTTGTTCATGATTAACCTTTCAATCAAATTAAATTTACGAGCCACATTTTTACTAAATAATTGTAATACAGCCAACAACTGCAATTTAACCAATGAATTATTTTTCAGTTTTTCTTATATTCTCTGTCATGATTGCATTGATAATTCATTCTGAAATGTTTTTTTAGATTAGAATAATAACTACTTTTGTATTGTTCTACTTACTAAAATTTTAATTTGAGAATTAGTTTCATTATTTCTACTTAATATACTCTAATGACCCATGAAAAAAATTTTAATCCTTTTTTCTGCACTTTTTTTCTGCATTCTAAGTCGAGCTGAAGATTTAAGATTCAGCAAACTGACTTCAAAGGAAGGACTTTCCCAAAGTGAAATCACCACTTTCTTAAAAGATAGTCATGGATTTATGTGGATGGGCACATTGGATGGTCTTAATAGATTTGACGGATACACTATTACTAAGTTCAACGTAAATAAAAAAGATAGTAATAGTCTAACAAATAATACAATCAGAGCATTAGTTGAAGATAAGTACGGCCGTATATGGGTTGGCACAGATGATGGTTTAAATGTTTTGTACCCGAATAATCAAAAATTTTCGAGCTTAAAAATTCCTAAATTAAATTCATCATTTATTATAATCTACAGCCTGAGTATTGACAATAATTATTTATGGATTGGCACAGATAATGGATTATTTAAGGCAAAAATTAATAGCGAAAATCTAAAAGATATTGAAGAAAGTATTGTTGAGGAATTGTCGTCAATTAAAATGCAAAGCAACAATACAAAAATTAATCGCATCAAAATAAGTAGCGTTGGAGATATTTGGATAGGAGGTTTTGGAAGAACAATTTGCTTTAAATTGGATAAAAATAAAAATCTGTTACATGCTAAAACACTTCCTGATTTTATAGCGACAAAAAGTGCACAGTTTTTTGTAGAAGATTTTAATAAAAATATTTGGATAGGGATTTATAATGAAGGTTTAGTAAGATACAATCCAAAAACAGGTTTATATACCGCATTTAAAACAAGCGCATCACAAAACTCAATTTCATCAAATTCAATAAGTGGCATAGTCATTGACAAAGAAGGTAATATTTGGATTTGTACTCCAGATAAGGGGCTTAATAAAATCAGAAATACTGAGGCACAAAACGACAATATAAATTTTGAAAGATATCAGAATAACATATTTAACAATAACACGCTAAATAGTAATCTAATATTATCTGCATACGTTTCACATAATAGCACTTTATGGATTGGGACAATTGGTAGTGGCGTAAATTTTGCAGAAATTCATCAGAAAAAATTCAATCATTACACTATTCCGCCATTGAATAATGAGACCAGCATTTCTACAAACTTCATCCGTTCCGTATATTTAGATTCCTTCAATAATCTATGGATTGGTACTCACAATAGCGGATTATTTAAACTTAACAGACTTACCAACAAATTCAACAGATTTGGACCATTTGAATCGATGTCAATATTCAATATTTATTCATTGGATAATAGAACGGTAATTGTTTGTACTTTAAAGGGTTTGTTTATTGTTAAGGATAATGGTAGTATAATGAAAGTTTCGGAAGTAATTGGAAACACCTTTTATGCAACATCAAGTAAACCAACTATTTATTGGATAGCCAGCTCTAGTGGAATTTACAGAATTGAGATTACAAATGATAAAATTATAAGTATAAAAAACTACAATAACACTTCAGCAAAAACGAAAATTTCGCTAAACAATTGTAGAGTAGTCGTTTACAATAATTTCAAAAATGAGCTTTGGGTTGGAACTGAAGGCGGAGGATTAAATATTTTGACACTTGACAAAAACCATTTTCCAATAAAAACAACCGTATTTAAAAAATCAAATAAAGAAAACACGATAAGTAATAACTATGTTCGTTCAATATACAAACAAAATAGCAACACGTTTTGGGTTGGCACTTATGAGGGATTAAATAAAGTAGAGATGAATAGTCAAACCAATAGTTTAAAATTTACAAGTTTTTTTAAAGCTGACGGCTTGCCAAATAATTTAATCCAAAGTATTACCGAAGACGATAATTATAATCTTTGGATAGGTAGTAATGGCGGTCTTACGAAATTCAACACTAAAACCTTAAAAATAAATAACTACGACATTTCTGATGGTTTGCAAAGCAATGAGTTCTCAGAACATTGTTGTTTTAAAGCAAAAAATGGAGAACTTTTTTTTGGTGGAATAAATGGTGTTACTTCGTTCTTTCCCAACAGCATTTCTGAAAGTATAATTCAACCTCAAATAACAATTACCGACCTCTATCTTTTTAATGAAAAAGTACAGCCTCAAACCAAAATCGGCAATGATATTTTGCTCGAAAAGCCAATTCATCTGACAAAAAATCTTATTCTTAATTCAAATCAAAATAATATCAGGTTTGATTTTTCGGCCATGATTTTCACCTCTCCTCAGAAAATAAAATATGCCTATAAATTAGATGGTTATGATAAAAATTGGATTATTACAGATGCACAAAACAGAAACGCGACATACACCAGCCTCCCTTTTGGCAAATACACTTTCCTGGTTAAAGCTACGAATGGAGATGGCGTTTGGAATGAAAAGGTAACCAGCATTGATATTCACATAAAAACCCCATATTATCTAACATGGTTTGCATTTATACTTTATTTTATATTTGCTGGATTGATAATATTCTATTTTACCAGGTATTCAATTATCAAAATAACCACAAGAAAGCAAATTGAACTTGATTTGGAGCATAACCAAAAATTATTAGATCTTGATGCAATTAGAACACGCTTTTTCATAAATATCTCTCACGATTTAAGAACTCCTTTAACTCTCATTATTGGTCCACTTGAACAAATTATTAGAGACATAAATATTCCTGATAAATTTAAAGGACAGATTAGTGTCGTTCATAAAAATGCAAATAAACTCAAATACCTGATAGAACAACTTTTAGATTTTAGAAAAAATGAAGTTGGAAAACTTAAAATTTCTCTTTCAAAGGTAGATTTCAATCAGTTTATAAAAGAAGAGGTCGATTATTTTGATTTAACCGTCAGAGAAAAAGGCCTTGAATTGTCGTATAATTTTATATTTGAAGATTTAAACATATATATTGACAAAGAAAAAACAGCCAAAATAATCTTTAATCTTTTATCAAATGCAATAAAATATACGAATGAAGGGTATATAGATATTTTTGTTGAAAAAGGAACTATGAGTGATTCATCAAACCTGTACGTTAAAATAATTATTAGAGATACTGGTATTGGAATAGATAAAGAAAAAGTGGAACATGTTTTCGAACGTTTTTATAATAATACAAAATCAATAAATGATAGCAGTTATGGTATTGGTTTGTCGCATTGTAAAGATTTGATAGAAGTAATGAACGGACAAATTACAGTTGAAAGTGAATTAGGAGTCGGTTCTACATTTACGGTTTATATTCCCCTAATTGAACAATTGGAAGGAGATGAGATTCTTGATAAAACATTAAATAATAATCCAACTAAAGACATTCCAATATTTGCACAAAACACACCAACAGAAGTTACCCAAATAACCAAAACGAATACGGTTTTAATATCTGAAGATAACAAAGATATGCGTGATTATATTAAAAGCTGTCTGGAAGATAATTACAATATTATTGAAACTGAAAATGGAAGTGTTGCGTATAATCTTGCCATTCGTAAGTTGCCTGATCTTATAATAAGTGATATAGTTATGCCAATTATGGATGGAATTACTCTTTGTGAGAAGATTAAATCAACCATAGACACAAGTCATATACCCGTAATTTTACTCACAGCCAGAACAGATAACGAAATTAAATTTAAAGGTTTAGAAATGGGAGCTGACGACTATATTTCAAAACCATTCGATATTGACTACTTAAATATTAAAGTAAAAAACCTGATTACCGGCAGAGAAAATTTACGTAGCATATTCAAAAATAATATCTCATTAGAACCATCAAAAGTTACAGTTACTTCAATCGACGAGAAATTTCTAAAATCACTCCTCAATGAGATTGAAAAAGGAATACCTAACCCTGAATTTAGTATTGAAACTCTTGAAAAAGATATGAATATGAGTCATTCAAAATTCTATCGAAAAGTGAAAAGCTTAACTGGTCAGTCAGGTAAAGAATTACTTCAGGACATGAGACTTAAACGAGCTGCTCAAATTATCCGAGATAACAAAAAAGTAAGTGTAGCCGATTTAACTGATATGGTTGGATTTTCAGATCCAAAACACTTTAGTGCATGTTTTAAACAAAAATTTGGTGTACCTCCATCAGAATATTAACCACATAATTAAATTGTGATTGTTTTAATGATACTGCCCATTTAAATAACAGTATGGGATTAGGATAGTTAAAAAATTTCCAAATTTTTACGACTCCAAAAAATTAGTGCAAGGTGCAAGTGTTTCTATATAGAAACTTGCACCTTGCACAATGTGTATATATTTAGTAATATGATACTTGCGTATGTCAAAATAATTGTGTATTTTTGAACCTGAAAGTTAAGCAGACAAAACGTTGTCTATGCATGACAAAGCACGACTTTTTATTCGTTACTAAATCATTACTTCTTTTTAAACCAATTACAATAACTTATTGGAATGGAAAGAATTAGAGTGGAAAGATATGACCCCGTCAGGATCACTTTCAAATCTCAATAAGTCGAAATACTTTATTGAGATTTTTTTTGTCTTAAACCCTTTATCCTGTCATTCGATTTTTTATATGTAGTCCCGATACATCGGGATGTTCTCCCTGTCTGCCGAAAGGCAGATACGTTCCCTTCTGCTGTCTCCTTTATTTAAAATGCAAAAAGCTTCTCCAAAATGGAAAAGCTTTTCTGGTTCAATGAAAAATCAAAATTATTTTTTTGATTCTTCTACAGAAACTTTTCTAAATTCTTTAAGTAATTTTTCAAGTTCTAATGAACTCTTGCGTGCACGTGTACCTGCAGCTTTATTACCTTTTTCAACTTGCAAA